>MDTB01087929.1_pt1 | contig 13769 bp, 15 predicted proteins | sample 811161 | NCBI WGS metagenome assembly MDTB01 (sample SAMN05326650, study PRJNA326480) | marine metagenome | isolation source: seawater | place: Mediterranean Sea | collected 2009
AACCCCTTCGCTTGACGCGGGTTGAGCACTTAACGCGGCAATAAAAAGTTCTATTCAAGGAGGCCCTGCGACATGACTCAATCACCCTTTGGACCCTGGATTCCGACTCTGCTGGACATCGTCGATCGGGCAGGGCAAGCCATTCTCGATGTGTATGAGAGTGACTTTAGCGTTGTGGCCAAGGCGGATGCTTCACCGCTTACTCAGGCTGACCTGGCTGCGCACAAGGTGATTGTTGATGGTCTCACCCTGATGACCCCAGACATACCGGTCATATCCGAGGAGTCTGAGCCTCCCGGCTATGAGGTGCGAAAGGAATGGGATCGCTACTGGTTGGTTGACCCCCTTGATGGCACCAAGGAGTTCGTGAATCGAAATGGGGAATTCACGGTAAATATCGCCCTGATCGAGGGGCAACATCCCATCCTTGGAGTGGTGGGCGTGCCGGTTCAGCAAAAGATATATGTGGGCGACGTCGGGCAGGCTGAGGCCCGTGTTTATGAGCAGGGCAACAGTCGGCTGCTGTCTCCACGGCGGCGAGATGCGCAGGCACAATCGATTACGGTGGTCGCCAGTCGAAGTCACGGTGGGGATAGGCTTGCATCCTACCTTGAACAGATTGAGGCGCGGTTTTCGCCCTGTGAACGACGCCCGGTGGGCAGCTCGCTCAAACTGTGCGTATTGGCCGAGGGCTTGGCGGATATTTATCCCCGCCTGGGGCCAACAAGCGAATGGGACATTGGTGCAGCTCAGGCGGTGTTGGAGGCTGCAGGGGGTGCGGTGCTCACGGCTGACGGCGCGTCGTTGCCCTACAACAGCAAGGAGAGCCTGCTGAACCCGGAATTTCTTGCGGTTTCCGATGGCTCGTTTGATTGGCTCGCAGCGCTACCGGGCTTTCCCGACCCATAAAATTTGGGGGGAAGTCGATAAAGATTAGGGGGTTGGTCTCATCCGGCCGGTCTGTCCATCAAATCTACAACTGCCCTGCCGAGCAAGATGACTGTATGAATGTCCAGCACCGACCGGTGAGGTAAGCAAATATACAGGAGTTCATCGGTAAAGGAAGGCGCCAAACCTCACTGTAACTGCGCCCTGAAAAAATAACTAAGCGGGTCAGTGGGTTAGGCCGGCACAATCCATAATCTCTTCATACTTTGGGCAAAAATTGGAGCGGCGAGCCTGCCGCTAGGTACTTTCTAGCCAGTCGTCATCAGAGCCCTCGTTGATCGATGCAAACAAGGGTGTCGACAGATAGCGCTCGGCGGTATCGGCCAGCATGGTCAAGATCACGCTGCCAGGCTCTGCGGTCTCCGCGATCTTGAGGGACGCTGATAGAGTGCCTCCGGCAGAAATCCCTACGAAGATGCCCTCTTCGCGCCCCAGTCTCAGGGCGCAGTCCATAGATTCATCGTCATCTACTTTAATGATCTGGTCTGGCATCTGCTGATCTAAGATCTCAGGGATAAAATCAGGCGTCCATCCTTGAATTTTGTGTGGTGACCAGCTGTCCCCAGAGAGAAGGGCTGCCTGTTCGGGCTCCGCCGCGACGATGTTCAATTCGGGTCGGGCGGCCTTCAAAGTGCGGCCTGCACCCGACAAGGTGCCCCCTGTACCCCATCCTGTTACCCAGTAGTCCAGACGCTCGCCGGCGAAGTCGGCTAAAATTTCGGGGCCAGTGGTGCTGGCGTGATAGGCAGGATTGGCAGGGTTTTGAAACTGTCGAGCCAAGAACCATCCGCGCTCGGTCGAAAGCTTTTCGGCATACCTGACCATCCCTGAGCCTTTCTCTTCCTTGGGGGTTAGGATCACCTTTGCCCCCAGGGCACGCATGATTTTTCTGCGCTCAATCGAAAATGTTTCTACCATGACAGCGACGAAGGGGTGCCCCATAACCGCGCAAACCATGGCCAAAGCAATACCGGTATTACCCGACGTGGCTTCGATGACGGTTTGCCCAGGCGTTAGCGCGCCGCTGTCCCTGGCATCCTTCATAATGGCATAGGCCAACCGATCCTTGACCGAGGCCATTGGGTTGAAGGACTCCACCTTGACATACATATCGACATGATCGGGTGCGAACCGATTGAGTTTGACGATGGGTGTATTACCGATGGTTTCGAGAATATTTGCATATTTCATAATTGAAGCTCCTTCTTTCGCGAACTCGTTTTCAATGATTGTGGTTAAGCATATTCCGCATATGGGCGCCCATGACCAAGGTCGCCCCCATCGCGGTGAGGGCAACCTCTGCGGTTTTGCCAAACAGGTGCACTACCCCTAAAAACATGAGCGAGAGTCCGCCAAAGCCAAGGAGCAGCGTGAAATAGCTTTTGGAGCGCCGATAGCCCCGCTGTAGGGCAATTATGCTGATAGGGACGGCTAGTCCAAGAAGCAGCCAATGTACCTGTGTTTCGCTACCGACCAAGTACTCGGCGATGCCTGGCGCAAGCAAGAGCGCCACTGGCACGGCGAGACAGTGCAGCAAACAGAGACCAGAGAGCCAAATTGCCACATGGTCGTAGGCAGCCTTGGAGGAGAAAGACAACATTTCGGTATCAAGCGTTTTTTTGGATCGCCACGGTAGCGGCTCCTCTGTCTTCGCGCAACACGCCTTTCCCGAGGCAAGGATTTCGGCGAGGATGAAGGTCAAATGAGCCAGGCTGGATGCGATGCAAACGGATAGGCGGAGATGGGATGATCGATATCGAGAAGGTGCCTACACCCGGCGCCCCTGGCCTAGTGCAATCCTGTCTGAATTGGCCGACCAAGGCATCTTGCCACCTGCTCGGGGTGCCCGGGCCCTGGACGTTGCCTGCGGTGCAGGTCGCAATAGCCTATACCTCGCGCAACTGGGCTATCGCGTTGATGCTATGGATGTCTCCCCCGTTGCCCTGGCCCGGGCCGCCGATACGGCAATTTCCCGTGGCGTTCGGGTCAACTGGCAGTGTAGAGACCTGGTTGCCCAACCGCCTCTTCTTGTTAAAGGACAGTATGCGGTCATCACTCTGATTCGCTTCATGCTGCCAGAGTATGCGCGCCTGCTCGTTCCCGCCCTGGCGCCAGGCGGTTTGCTGATTGTCGAAGAGCATTTACAGTGGCCTGACAGCTCCGCTCTTGCCGGACCACAATCTGAACGATTTCGCGTTGCGCCAGGAGACATGCTGGATGCGCTTTTGACGGTGGCACCGGAGGCCCAGGCCGTCCATCAATATGAGGGCCTGCGGGAGGATCCCGATGGCGCAAGCGTGGCTCTCTCTCAACTGGCTGCTCGACTGTAGCCACTGGAAATTGCCCTGGGGCAGTTGCCCTTGGTAACGTCAGATAACTTGTCCTAAGGTGATGGAAAGATGCAGATTCCCACACTAGATTTGGCCGATTACTGCCGTTCAGGGCTTACAGTCAGTGATCGACAAGCCCTGCTCGATGCCTGCCAGGATCATGGCTTCTTTCTACTGGTCAATCATGGTCGAGATGCGGAAGTCGCCGGGGTTTTTCAGGCTGCTCGGGCATTCTTCTCGTTACCCAGAGAGAAAAAGTTAAAGGTGGGTCGAAGTGAGATAAATCCGCTGGGTTACTATGATCGGGAGCTTACAAAACGCCGCCGGGATCAGAAAGAGGTGTTTGACTTTAAAACCGGGGGCCACATATCCAGGGACCCTGCCAAGCACACTCGATGGCCTGACGAACCCGCGTCGTTCAAGCCCGCCTTGGCCGCTTTCTTTGAGGGTTTCACGACACTCTCCGAGGTGACCATGTGCATGGTGCTGGAAGCCCTTGGGTTTGAGCACCCAGAGGCTCAGCAGGTTATCGATCACGCTTTTGGGGCGTCCCATACCAGCGCTGCTCGGCTGAACCATTATCCACCGGGCGATCCGGTTCCGGCGGATCAGCGGGCGCAGGTAACGCCCCTGGGCGATATGGCTCTGCATCACCACACGGACCCCGGAGCCATCACCTTGCTGCTCCAGGATGACATCGGCGGCCTTGAGGCCTTTTCCCAAAAGAAGGGGTGGATCACTGTCGAGCCCAGGCCTGGGGCTATCGTGGTGAATATTGGTGACATCCTTCAGGTTTGGACCAATGATCACTATATCGCGGGCGTCCATCGCGTGGTGCCTGTTGCCAGCGACCGCTACAGCATTCCTTTTTTCTTTCAACCCAGATTCGATGCTCAAATACACCCCTGGTCGCGCCTAACGGCGATGAGCGGTGAAGCATCACGTTACGATTCCTTTTCCTGGATGCAATACATCCGCGGCAGGGTGACGGACAACTATTCGGATATTGGTGAAGCAGACATTCAGATCAGCAGATTTAAGCTTGGCTAGTCCACCTAACCCCACTACGCCCGACCCCCATGCAAAAAACCTATAGCCACATCTTGTTCGATCATGACGGGGTGTTAGTGAACACAGAGCCGCTTTATTTTGCAGCTACTGCCTCGGCTGCCGAGGCCTTGGGCATGCCTCTCAGTCATCAGGACTACTTAGCGCTCATGGCTCGGGGGGCCAACGTGTGGGAACGGGGGCGAGTTCAAGGCATTCCCGAGCAACACATCCAGGATGCGATCGCTCGCAGGGACCGTGACTATCAACGCCTTTTGAGAACCAACAACGTGACCATTCAGGGCGTACCGACCTTGCTCAAAGCGTTTGCGCAACGCTTCACCTTAGCCATTGTCACGACCGCAAAAGATCAGGATTTCGCGCTAATTCACGACGATCAAGATGGCCACGGGCTGGGCATTGTTGAGCATATGTCGCTGATCCTCACGCGTTCAGATTATGTCAACAGCAAGCCTGACCCAGAGCCGTACCTCCTGGCGCTAGCTCGGCTCGGGGGTTCTCCGGATCAGGCGTTGGTGATTGAAGACTCTGAGCGCGGTCTGCGCGCGGCAATCGCTGCGGGCTTAGATTGCGCTACGATTTATCACCCCTTTACCGAGGGGCAAGATTTTTCGGCGGCGACCTATCGGCTAAAAAGCTTGGCAGCTCTTGGAGCGCTGTTGCTGAACTGAATGAGTAGGCCTAGAAATACAGCGAGCTGGGCTCTGGTGCTAGATAAACGAGGAGGGTTACCAGAGCAGCCACGATGAACCCAAGGATCAGCGCAACCAGGCGACGCTGGTCGTGCACTGCATTCGCTGAATATTGTTGCTCCACCGTTTTGAAGCCGGTCAACATGGGCGTTAGCAGGGACTCTTTGAGCAATAGGCGGTAGCAGGCGATGGCGGCGATATGGAACACCAGGAGCACACAGAGGACATCAAAGTTTAGGTGGTGCAGCCAGGCTAGGGTCGCTGCCGTGTCGGCGCTCACAAGAGGGTTATAAGGCCCTGCATAGAGAATATCGTCGCTAATGAAGAGACCGGTACAGGCCTGCACCGTGATGCACAGCAGCAGAATGATGCTGGCCCACCCGCCTAAGGGGCTGTGTCCCACGGAAATGGCGCGCTGTTTTTGCCCGAGCGCTAAGAGGTACTTGCCCACCGCCCTGGGTCCCGTCAGGAAACTGCCAAATCGTGCGTGCTTGGGGCCCACAAAGCCCCAGAGGAGCCGGAAGCTAAGCAGACCCAGGGTGATGTAGCCTAGAATGAAGTGGGTTTCTGCCCATTCGACGCCGGATTCAGCGGTAAGCCAGGATCCAATAACGCAAACAACCAGCAGCCAATGGAATAGGCGAAGCGGAAGATCCCAGACCAGAATGCGTTGGCTGTCCTGGGAGGAATCGTTCGCGGTCATTACTGCTTTTGTCGATAGTCGTCATGGCAGCTCTTGCAGGCGCCCCCCGCAGCGCTCAACGCGCCGCCCAGGGCCCCGCGCCCGTCGCCCGCTACTGCCGCAAGCGCCTCTGCCTGTTTAGCGGCCTCCATGGCCTTGGTCGCAAAATCCTCAGGGTTTTCCCATACGCCATCCAGGCTATCGCTGGGCAAGCCGCTAGCCCGCGTATCGAAGGCGAAGAGGTCGGGGATCATAGGCAACAGCAGCGATACGTTCTTAGCATTCTTGGCCGCAATATCGGCGTCATAGGGGATTTGTCCTCGAGCCATTCCAACCAAGGGGCCAAAGTATTGACCAACGACCTTGAGTAAGCCCTGGCGGGCTTCGATGGCAGCTTGAGCGCGTTCTTCTGCCGTTGCTGCAAAGCTCGGCATTGATGAGAAAAATACAAGTAGTCCGATCAAAAGATTGCGAGGCATGGGAAGCTCCTTGGCCGTGTAGAAATAGATGACTGGGTTCTTTTAGCCCGGATACTCTCCAAATACAATGATCTCAGGCGCTCTGGCGCATGGCCGGAGGCATTACATGCACAGACGTCTGCCGATAGGCCATGATCGAGAGATAAGGAGGTTCAAATGGTCGATAAAACGTCAGTGGATGGGAGTTGTCACTGCGAGGCCATCAAGTTCAAAGCTCGCGTCGATGTCAGTCGCGCGGTGCTGTGCCACTGCCGTGACTGTCAAATCATGTCGGGCGGCCCTTATCGAGTGATCTTGCAAACGTCAGAGCAAGACTTCCAGCTCGTCCAGGGTAAGCCCAAGCAATACATCAAGCTGGCGGACAGCGGCAATCGGCGTGAGCTGGCATTCTGCGAGGTTTGCAGCACCCAGCTTTACGCCACGTCGGTGGTGGAGGATGTTCCAGAGGGGGAGCGCCTTCTAGGCTTGCGTGTGGGCGTTTTATCCCAGGCTGCCGAGCTGCGTCCCAGGGCTCAGGTATGGTGCAAGTCACGGGTATCTTGGTGCTCTGATCTGTCTGCCCTGCACGAGTTAGATCGCCAATAGTTCCCTCCTGGAGCCCAAATTTCATGCACACGCTTTACTCCTTTCGTCGCTGCCCATATGCCATGCGGGCAAGGATGGCTTTGGCGATTTTGGGCGAACCCATCGAGGTCCGTGAAATTTTATTGCGGCAGAAGCCCGCGGCCTTTTTGCAGCTGTCTGCCAAGGGGACGGTGCCGGTTCTAGAATTTGATGATGGCGGAGTGCTGGAAGAGAGTCTGGATATCATGCAGTGGGCCCTATCACGCGAAGGCAGCGGTTGGATTGATCAAAGATCTGTTGATGAGCAGCGCAGCATGGCCGAACGCTTCGACAGCGACTTTAAACCGCTCCTGGATGCTTACAAATATCATCATGGGAATGCCCCGCGCTCGCCCGAAGCGTACCGAGACGATGCGTGCGCTATTCTTCGTCTCCTGGAGTTGAGGCTGGCGCAGCAACGATATCTTTTGGGTCCAGCGCCTCAGTTCTATGACTTGGCGTTGATGCCCTTTATCCGGCAGTTTGCGGCCGTGGACCGACCTTGGTTTGATCAGGCGCCCCTTCCCTGCCTGCGGGCATGGTTGGACGCATGGTTAGAACATTCCCTTTTCATTTCAGTAATGCCAAAGTTCCCGCTCTGGGAAGAGGGTCGTCCTGGCGCAACGTGGTCGCCGGACATTAATTAGCGATTATTTCGTCGCAGCGATGAGGAAGGTCTAATGGGACAGTGGTTGGTTGGTATTGGTGGATCTTTGGGAGCAGTTCTGCTCATGGCCTTGGTTGCGTGGGCTGGTTCTGATCAGGGCGTTACCGCATTGGGTATTCCGATTTTCTTACTTTGCGGCATTTTTGCGTTGGCCGTGCAGTGGCTTGTCTTCATCCATGCTTGGCGCAATCAGACCGAGCATTTTTACGACCTCACGGGAAGCCTGACGTACATCGTTACGATAGCTGCCGCTCTGCTGATGGCGGGTCGTTTCGATACGCCCTCACTGATCATTGCGGTGGTGATTTGGGTTTGGGCACTGCGCCTGGGCCCCTTTCTTTTTTTCAGAATCCGCAAGGCCGGGGAAGATCGTCGCTTCCGAACTATCAAGGTCTCTTTCCCAACCTTCTTTATGACTTGGACCCTCCAGGGCGCCTGGGTTTTTATCACGGCCAGCGCGGCTCTGGGTGCGTTAACGTCTTCCGTAGCGACGGAACTTGGGTTCGTGTTCTACCTTGGCTTAGCGCTCTGGCTCATCGGCTTTGTGATCGAAGTGGTCGCGGATCAGCAGAAAACGGCATTTAGGGCCGATCCAGCAAACGCGAATGCCTTTATTACGACCGGCCTCTGGGCCTGGTCCCGACATCCCAATTACTTTGGCGAGATTACGCTATGGGTCGGTGTCGCGATCATGGCGCTGCCGGCACTTCAGGGTAATCAGCTGTTTTTGATGTTATCCCCGCTCTGGGTGATATTTCTTCTGACGGCGGTGAGCGGGATTCGCATGCTTGAAAATCGAGGTCGCAAGCAATGGGGCGATGACCCGGAGTACCAGGCTTACGTCAACAAAACGCCGGCGCTTATGCTCTGGCCGCCTCGTGCCTGAAGCGCGTCGAGCACAGCGGCGCCTTGATTCGCTGATCGTCGATGGCGATCAACCAGGGGAGGCGCTCGATGCCGCTTGAAACAGATTATTTGGTGATCGGCAGCGGCGCTATGGGGCTGGCCTTCGCAGATGAAATTCTGGCCGGTGATCCGGCGGCAGAGGTCATGATTGTTGATCGGTACGGCACGCCGGGAGGACATTGGACCCGGGCCTATCCCTTTGTCTCACTGCATCAGCCCGCAGCCTTTTACGGCGTGAACTCTGCCGTATTGGGGTCAGGCGGCTCGGCCCTGGCGACGGGCCAGGAAGTCGTTGCCTATTTCCAGCAGGTGATGGCGAGAATGCTTGCAACCGGCCGGGTGAAATACTTTCCCCAGTGCGAGTTCGTCTCAGGGATGAACGAGCCGCATCGCTTTTCATCGCTCTTGAGCGGGGAGACGACAGCGGTAACCGTCAGGCGCAAGCTGGTGGACGCCACCTACATGCGCGTCGAGGTGCCGTCGATGCGCGAGCCCCCCTTCCCCGTAGCGTCAGAGGCGCGAGTGATTCCCGTCAACGGCCTGGTGAATATCAATCATCCGGTGACGGATTATGTGGTCGTTGGTGCGGGAAAGACCGGAATTGACGCTATTTTGTATTTGTTGGAGCACTCTGTACCCGAAGGCATGATTCGTTGGATCGTGCCAAACGATGCATGGCTGCTTAACCGAGACACCATTTTTCCGCAGGGTATTCTCGACCTGGTGGAGACACAGCAACGTCAGTTTGCACAATCCGAGAGGCTAGAACAGCTGCTCGTCAATCTGGAAAGTGAGGGTTTACTATTTCGTATTGACCCTGATCGGTGGGCCACGAAGTATCGCTGCGCGACCGTCAACAGGGACGAGCTAGAGTGCCTTCGTCGCATAAAAAACGTGGTTCGTTTGGGTCGTGTCCAGGCAGTAGGGACCGACCAGGTGACGCTGGAGCAAGGGTCCATCGTCCTGTCGGAAGGCACCCTAATAGTTGACTGCACGGCCAATGGCTTGGCCAAGCGACCGATTACGCCAATTTTCAAAGAAGGTCTGATCTCACTGCAATCTGTGCAGATGTGCCAACAAGTCTTTAGCGCCTCGCTGATTGCGCATGTGGAAACGGCATTTGATGATGACGACTTCCGCAATAGCCTCTGCCAGGTTGTGCCCCATCCCGAGACGATAGATGACTTTCTGTACTGTAGCCGCGTAAATATGCAGAACACCGTTTTCTGGCTAAAGCACATGGGCAAATGGTTGCGATCGGCGAGGCTGGCCTTCATGTCACATGTGCCGGCCTGGAAGGTGTTTCTGCGCTCTTCACGGTTGGCCAAGCTCGCCCGTGCGGCCGGCCCAAATTTGAACAGAATCGCCGCAGCGCGCGATCAGAACCCGGAAGTCAGGGACACCGAGGGATCAGTGGGCGGCTAACTTCGATGTCTGCCGACTGAAGATCAGCAGCGTGATCACGCTGAGTGCAGCGGCGATCAAGAACACGCCCCCCGGCAGGTAGAGGGCCGTGGTGTCTGCGGTGAAAAAGGCAAAGGCTTGGGTCATCAGCAAAGGTCCCGCGATCATGGCCACGCTGTTTATGCTGGCGATGGCACCCTGCAGCTCCCCCTGGGCGTCTTCGGAGACCTGATTCGAAACAAGGCCGGTCACGGAGGGACCCACCAACCCTCCCAACGCAGACAGCGTTAACCAAAGGTAGAGGGTTAGAACGCTGTCGGCCAGGGCGATGCCAATAAAGGAGAGGATGGCCGCAGAGTAACCGGCATAGGCGCAGGCAACGGCTCCGTACCGGGGGATGACGACTCGCAGGAGCCCGCCTTGGACAATCACAGACAACACCCCGACAAAGGCTAATGAAAGCCCCACATCCATCGGCGTCCAAGCGAATTTCTCTATGGTGTAGAAATTCCAGCTGGCGGAATAAGCGTGATGACCCAGGGCATAGATGAAGATGGCTAATAGCAGTCCAAGCAACATTGGGTATCGTCGCAGCTGAAGCAGAGCACCCCAAGGATTGGCCCGTAATAGCTCGAAAGACCTGCGTTTATCCGCTGCTAGCGTTTCCTGAAAAAAGAACAGCCCGTAAAGCGCGTTGGCAAACGCCAAGCCTGCTGATACGAAGAACGGCGCGCGAAGCTCCCACCCGCCTATTATGCCGCCTAGAGCAGGCCCAATAAAAAAGCCCAAACCGAATGCAACGCCGAGGAGGCCGAAATTTTGTGCCCGCTCCTCCGGCGGGGAGACATCGGCAATCAAGGCGTTGGCTACCGCATAGGTTGCGCTTGTGACGCCGGTCAATATTCGGCCAAGGAAGAGCACCCATAGGGCCGTGGCAAAGCCTGCTAGCAAATAGCTTATGGCGAAAAAAAATAGAGACACCACCAATAGAGGCTTGCGCCCAAATCGGTCGCTCAGGCCGCCTAGAATCGGAGCGAAGAAAAAGTTGGTCACCGCATAGCTGGCGATCAAAAAACCGCTGAGTGAGGAGGCTTCGGACAGCGATATATTGCCTAAACTCACGAGGAATTCAGGCATTACTGGCAATATGATGCCAAAGCCGATGGTATCCAGGAGAACGGTAATCGTAACGAAGGTCAGCGCGTGTTTTTTATTCGCCATCAGCACATCCGCCTGAGCGCCTGAGAGAGAGTTAAAGATTTAGGGAACACCTAGAGGCCCTCATCCAGCGTGCCGAGATGCCCGGCCACCGAGGGCGGCTGCATGAGGCGGCGTTGCTGTTCAGATGCGGAGGGGTAAGCGTCTGGGCTATAGGGAACCTTAGCCCAGGAAGAGTGAGGAGGGCTATATTTATAGAGGAGCGCGCGCCTTTCCGTCGCAGCTCGCCAAGTCGCGGTTCCGTGGATGAGGGCTTCAGTAAAGATCAGGACGTCCCCTGCTCTCAGCGTGGGTTGATGAACGAAGTCCGGCACGCGCTGGTGACTGGCTACGTCCTTGGGGAAATGTTTTAGGAAGTTTGTCTTGTGGCTACCGGGTAGGCAGGTAAAACCACCCTCACCTGGGTTGGCATCGGTGAGCGCCCAGGTCACCACCGTTAAGCCATTGCGTATGACACCATCCTGATAGTGATACCAATGGTCCGTCTCGTGGAGCATCGGGCCGCCGTGGAGGTTCTGCCCCTCTGCGCCTTGCTGCATGAAGATGCAGTAGTCGTGGTCCGCCCGCACCCCAGGCCCGATCAGCTCAAAAAGGTAGGGGAGGATGCGCGGGTGGTCCATCAGGTTAAGGAAAGTAGGACCCCACCTAGAAATATCTGCGGTGCGTCGAAAAAGTCCGTCGTCGGAACTCCGTGGCCATTGTTCGTCTGCTTGCCTAGAGAGCGCCTCGCACTCCTCTGGCGACAAGATCCCCCCAACGACTAAAAACCCCTGGAGGTCAAATCGAAATTTTTCTTCATCAGTCATTTACAAGTTTCTTTCGTGGGCCAATGATGGATGCCTCGGATGTTGTCATGGAGCGGTTCGCCTACTGCCCAGCATCCGGTGGGGAAGCCTAGTCAAGAGCGGATTGCATGACAATGAGCACATCTCATTTCAGGGAGAATGACGCAATGTTGGAATCATCAATGAAACCTCGTCATAGCGACTGGTTTTTAATGTTGGCGACACTGGCTTGTCTTATCTGGTCATCGTCCTCGGCGGCATCTGGCTCTTCACCTAACATCGTCTTGTTGTTAGCCGACGATTTGGGTTACTCAGACCTTGGGTCCTATGGGAGTGAGATCAGTACTCCTAATCTGGATGCGCTCGCTGCCTCTGGCCTACGATTTTCGAACTTTCACGTAGCCGCATCCTGCGCTCCGACACGGGCGATGTTACTAACGGGCGTGAATAGCCATACCGCCGGCGTGGCTAATATTCCAGAAGCGGTGCCACTCGAACAGGCAGACGCAGCAGCATACCAGGGGGCCTTGAGCGCTGAGGTGGGCACGATCGCGGAATTTCTGCGGGCTAAGGGCTACAGCACTTACATGTCGGGTAAGTGGCATTTAGGCCATGGCCCAGGGCAACTGCCTGGCGAGCGTGGATTCCACCGGGCAGTTTCGCTAGCAGATACCGGGGCGGATAATTGGCGTCAGCGACCCTATCTGCCGATCTACAGGCAGGCGAATTGGTACGAAAACGGTAATAGGATCAATTTACCGAATGACTTTTATTCATCAGAGTACTTTGTCGACAAGGCGATTGAATACATAGGCAGCGAGCCAAGAGATAAGCCTTTTTTCGCCTACGTCGCCTTCCAGGCAGTGCACATCCCGGTCCAGGCGCCTGGGGAATATCGGGATAGATACCTGGGGGTTTATGACAAGGGATGGGAGCAACTGCGAGCAGATAGAACCCAGGGGCTTATTGATAAGGGCATGCTGCCAGAGGGAACGCAGGGTTATCCGCTTCCAACTACACCACCATGGTCGGAAATATCACCCGAAGCAAAAGCGTTTGAGGCTCGGGGCATGGCGGTCTATGCAGGTATGGTGGAGTCCATGGACCATCATGTTGGCCGATTGATCGATCATTTGGACGGCCTTGGCGAACTTGAGAATACGGTCTTTATTTTCCTTTCTGATAACGGCGCTGAAGGCAGTCTCGCTACTCGAGCCTTGGTGGGAGAGCCTCGACCTGCTACTCGCCTCTACAGAGCTTGGGTGAAGCAGTCTGGTTTCAATATGAACTTTGAAACCCTGGGAGAGATCGACAGTTACCACGACATTGGCCCTGCCTGGGCGAGCGCCGTGGTTGGACCACTGGCTTGGTATAAATTTTTTGCCGGGGAAGGCGGCCTCCGGGTCCCCATGATCATTGCTGGTTATCGGGGCGGAGAACCGGTCGTTTCATCCCCGGGCGCTATCGCAGGCGCGTTTGGTTGGGCAACTGATGTGGCGCCGACCATATTAGATTTGGCTGGCGTTGGTGTGCATAGACAGGTGACGGGGAAGAGCCTGTTGCCGGTGCTGAACGACGCAGACGCGGAAATCAGGCAAGCAGGGGAATACGTGGGCTATGAGCTAGGGGGTAACCGTGCTTTATTCGACGGTCGCTGGAAGTTGGTCTACAACCGAGTGCCCGGACAGGCGGAGCGCTGGTCGTTATTTGATATCAATGCCGACCCCGCAGAAACGGTGGATTTGAGCCAGCAATTCCCGGAGCGGTTCGTTTCTATGCAGCAGGCCTATGCACGCTGGGCGGCGGCAAACGACGTTCTGGATATCCCGCCGGGGTATGACCAGGTTAGGGTCGTGCTCGGTAAGGGTTTGTTGACGCGTACCGACCTCATCGTTCCCCTGGGGATCGTAACCTTGATCCTGCTCATGGGTGTATTTTTGCTGTGCCGCTTTGTCTGGCGACGACTGCGGCGGAGCTGAGCGGGAGC
>MDTB01006409.1_pt1 | contig 13768 bp, 12 predicted proteins | sample 811161 | NCBI WGS metagenome assembly MDTB01 (sample SAMN05326650, study PRJNA326480) | marine metagenome | isolation source: seawater | place: Mediterranean Sea | collected 2009
ATAATTTTCTCAAAAAAATTATCCCAAATAATTTTTTTATTATATTTACGTATGCAGCTTTAATTTTTTATACACTTTTAATTTATGATAATGAATTATTAAAATTAATAAATGGCATAAGAGGAGGGTACTATAGAGAAAATGCTGTGTATTCTTATATAAATTTCGATAATTATTTAAGTATCATTATCTATGCAGGACTTAATTTTTTCGATACTTTATTTTTAATTGTACCAAGAAATATGCAGCAATTTATTTCATCATTTGAAAACTTAATTTTATATTTAATAATTATTTTTCTAATTTATAAATATAAACTAATTTTAAATATAGATTTTTTATTCCTTCTATCTTTTTTTGGATTAAATATTTTTTTGATAACAATACTGATTTCTAATTATGGTGCAATTGATAGATATAAATTCCCATTAGAAATTAGTTTATTTATATTTGTAATTCTATATTCTTTTAATCCAACTTTAAAAACAAAAAATATTCATGAATAATTATAGTATTATCATACCTGTTTATAATGAAGACGAAAATATTAAAATATTGGTCAATGATATTTTAAAGTTTAATAAAAACAATTTTGAAATAATAGTAGTAGATGATTGTAGTAATATTCAAATCAAAAAAAATATTTTTAATAATAATAATGATATAAATGTAATTAGACACGAGACTAACTCTGGACAATCAGCAAGTATTTATACTGGGGTTTTAAATGCAAAATATAATAATATTATTACTATGGATGGTGATAACCAAAACGATCCAAGAGACATATCTTTATTTTTAGATAAATTTAAAGAAAATAATTCAGATTTAATTCAAGGGATTAGAATAAATAGAAAAGATAATATAAATAAAAAAATTGCCTCTAAAGTTGCAAATTATATTAGATCTTTAATATTAAATGATAATTGTTTAGATAGTGCATGTGGTTTTAGATTTTTTAAAAAAGATAAGTTTTTAAAAATTACATATTTTGACCATATGCATAGATTTTTACCATATTTATTTCAGAGATATAATTTTAAAACTGAAAATATAAATGTTAATCATAGAAATAGATACCATGGAAGATCAAAATATAACAACTTATTCAGGTTTTTTGCAGGTTTATTAGATCTATTTGGAGTAATCTGGATAACAAGAAGACGTTATAAAGGTAAATATGAATTTAAATAAAAAAAAAATATTAATATTATTTTCTTCAAACTATGTTGGGGGTGCAGAAAAAAATCTTATGAAACTATCATCTAGAGATAATAATTCAAAAAATTGTGAATATTTTTTATATACTTTTCAAAATCCAAATAAATTAATAAAATTGTTTTCCTCTACCACAAGTAATTATTTTACCTTTTATTCTCGTTTTAAATTCTTTAATATTATTTTTGTTATATATACAATTTATAAATATAAATTTAATTTCTTATATATTTCTGGTTTTAGATATTCAGTTTATTTAAGACTCATTAAAATTATAATTCCTAAAACAAAAATTGTTATTGCTCAAAGATGGAATCCTGATTCTAAAAGTTTATTAGATATAATACTTAGATTTACCGAGCAATTTTTCTGGTTTTTTACTCATGGTTATATCTCAAATTCTAAAGCTGCAAACAATACACTTTCTAGAATTGTGAAAAATAAAAATAAATTACATACAATATATAATGGTATTGCAATTACTCCAATTAATAAAAGTATTAAAAAAAAATATGATATATGTGTTCTTGCTCATATTTCAACCCGAAAAGGTCATTTAAATTTTATTGAAAAAATTTATGAAATAAAAAAAATAATTCCTAAAATAAAAGTGATTTTTATAGGTACAAATTTATTAGAAAAGAAGATTGAAAAATCAATTAAATATTTTAATTTGTCTGATAATATTATACTCACTGGTTATCAAACAAAAGTTGAAAATTTTCTTTTAGAATCTAAAATATTAGTGCTCCCTTCTAAGTTAGGTGAGGGATTGCCAACTGCTATCATTGAGGGTTTAAGTAAAAAACTTCCAATTGTAGCTTACGATATTGATGGAAATAAGGAGGTGATAATTGATAATTTTAATGGCTTTCTTGTAGATAAGAATAAAGATAACATGATTGAAAAAATCTTAAGACTCTTACAAGATGATGAATATTATAATTTTTTAAAAAAAAATAGCCAAATATATCTGTTAAAAGAGTTTACAAATCATTTTTTTTATACCAAACATAATGATTATTTTGAAAATGCTTAAAGAGTTTCTAAAAAAATATTTACTTTTGTTAATGTCAGCGTTCGTAATTGGGTATATAATTGGTTTTACTGTTCTAAATTTAAAATATTTTCAAAATCCAAATTATTATTTCGTTAATTTTAATTATCTAATTTCAAGTGATAAAAATATTTACACTTCTTTGGTAAATCAATCTAGTATTAGAGAAATAGACGCAAAATCAATTCCTGTAATTAAGTCATTATTTTCGCAAAAATATGGTAATAAATATTTAGATATTACAATCGATAAACTGGATGAATATCAGTATATTTTAAGCTTTAATACAACTTTAGAAAGTCCAGAATTATTAGATAAGACTAAAAAAGATCTTGAAAAATCATTAGTTAATTTATTAAATAACACAATTCGAGAATTAGCAGAAGAGGCAATTAAAGTAATTACATTTAACTATGAAAATCAAATTAAAATTTTTAATGAAATATACTCTAATGTAGATGAGAATAATATTAATTATAAAGGTACATTATTAAATATTAATATGAGTTATATTAAGGAGCGAGGAGAATTTGACTATTTAATACAAGTTGCAGCAGATAATGATTACTACAAATTTGACTTAATTAATATTAATGATCGTGAATATTCGATTAATTTTATGTTACCTATTTTTTACGGACTTATATTTGCTAGTTTACTATTATTTTATTTGTTGAGTTCAAAAAGATTGATTATAAAAATTGAATAAATCAACTGATATTTTTAAATCAAATTATATTAATAATTTTGTATTATTAATATACATAGTCTTCCCTTTCGCTATTGTTAGTGGGCCAGCAATACCAGACATATTAATTTCGATCACTTCAATAATTATTTTTTTTTATTTAATTTATAATTATAAAAGATCAAATCTATTAGAAAATAAATTATCACTTTTACTATTGTTTTTTTGGATATATTTAATTTTTTCATCTTCAATTTCTGAATTTAAATTTTTCTCTTTAAAGAGTTCATTATTATATCTAAGATTTTTATTTTTCTTATTTATTATTTTTATAATTATAAACAATAAAAAGATAATTAAATATCATTTTATAATATTTTCATTTCTTTTATTTTTTTTATTTTTTGATGCAGGTTTACAATTTATGACAGGATCTAATATATTAAATTTTAAAATAATTTCTAATAGAGCTTCTAGTTTTTTTTTAGATGAATTAATTTTAGGAAATTTTATATATACTTTTTATCCTTTAGTTTTCTTTTTTATTTTTAGAAAATATAAAAAATATTCTACTACAACTTTTGTAATTTTTAGTATTTCTTTAATAATACCAATACTTTTTACAGGTGAAAGAATTAGTTTAATTAAATCTTTAATTCTTATTTTTATTTTAGGTCTTTTTGTAGTAAATTTAAGATATTATTTTTTTTTATTTTTAATTTTGATGTCATTTTTATTTAGTATAATTTCTTTACAACCTAAATTAAAAGATAGGTTTTTTGATGATTTTAAGAGTAGAATTACATTTAATAATGATAGAAATTTTTTTGATAGTCATTGGGGTGGTATATATCTAACTTCATTCGAATTATTTAAACAAAAATATATTTTTGGAATTGGTCCAAATAATTATAGAAATAAATGTGATTTGAATGATATTAAAAAATTCAAAGATTATACTGATATTGGAAAGCTTAAATATGAAAATGAAGTAAGTTATATTAATTTAAAACGAGGAAAAAATTTAGATCTTCTTTTCAAAAATAACCTTTCAGTTAAAGAAAGAAATAATTATTTGCTTAAAAATATTTATGAAAAAATTATAAAAAATAAAAAAAATTATAAAACAATATTTTATTTAATTGATAAAAATATTTATGTTGAAGGTTATTATGATTATCAAAATTATTTACCTTATAATTACATCAATCAAAGAATATTTGATAATTATATAAGTTTTGATGAATATAATAAAACAATTAATATAGATTCAGATTCTTGGTCTTTAGCATGTTCAACTCATCCACACCATTTTTCTTTACAACTTCTAACGGAGATAGGTATAATAGGTTTTATATTAGTTATTATTTTAGCTTATTATTTTATACGGTATATGTATAATGAAAAAAATAGCGAAAATTATATTTTTATTATCATTGGAATGGTGTATGTATTTAACACTTTCAATCCCTTTTTAACTTATGCTAATCTTTTTAACAATAATACAAATATTTTTATATGGTTTTTCATTGTAGAGCTACTCATCATAATAAATTTTTATAAAATAAATAATGAGTATTCAAAATCTGAATAATACAGAGTTAATTTTTTTAATTATAGGCTTTTTGGGTCAAGGAATATTTTCAGCACGTTTTTTAATTCAATGGTTTCTTTCTGAGAAGAAAAAAGAGAGTTATATACCAATAATTTTTTGGTACCTAAGTATATGTGGAGGTTGCAGTTTATTGATATATGCGATATACCGGATGGATCCTGTAATAATAACAGGTCAAATTTTTGGTATTATAGTATACTTAAGAAATTTAATTTTAATTTATAGAAAAAAAAATAATGAAGGAAATTAAAAACTTTATTAATGGAAATATATCTGCGAACTCTAAAAATATGCTTCCTGTTTTTGATCCATCAAAAGGAGAAATCATTAATAATGTTGTAAATTCAAATTTAATAGATTTTAATAATGCAATTTCTTCTTCACTAAATGCATCACTGACATGGAAAGATGTAACTCCATTAAAGAGATCAAGGATTTTATCAAAATTTAAAAGTATCATAGAAAAAAATATTGAAAATTTAGCAAAATTAGTTTCATCAGAGCATGGAAAAACTTTGGATGATGCAAAAGGTTCAGTAATCAGAGGTTTGGAGGTTGTAGAGTTTGCATGTGGTATTCCACATTTATTAAAAGGTGAATATTCTCAAGATGTTGGTACTAAAATTGACTCTTGGTCTATTAGACAACCATTAGGTGTTACGGCAGGAATAACCCCTTTTAATTTTCCAGCAATGGTCCCAATGTGGATGTTCCCAATTTCAATTGCATGTGGTAATTCATTTATTTTAAAACCTTCTGAAAAAGATCCATCCTGTCCATTAAAACTTGCAGAATTATTTATGGAAGCAGGCTTGCCTGAGGGAGTTTTTAATGTTCTGAATGGAGACAAAAATGTCGTTGATTGGATGCTAAATTCTGATGCAATAAAGTCAATAAGTTTTGTAGGTTCAACACCAGTAGCAAAAAAAATATATGAAATCTCAGCACAAAATGGAAAAAGAGTACAATCTTTAGGTGGTGCAAAAAATCATTTAGTTGTAATGCCGGACGCTGATTTAAATCAAGCTGTAGATGGAATAATTGGAGCCGCATATGGTTCTGCTGGTGAACGTTGCATGGCTGTGTCCGTCGCAGTCGCTGTTGGAAATATTGCTGACAAACTTGTAGATAAAATTAAACTTAAAGCTGAGACTTTAAAAGTTGCACCATGGGTTGATGAAAACTCAGAAATGGGACCAGTAATATCTAAAGAACATAAAGACAAAATATTATCTTATATAGAAACTGGAATTAAGCAGGGAGCAAATTTATTATTAGATGGCAGAAAGATTTCAATTCAAGGATATGAAAAAGGTTTTTTTGTTGGGCCAACACTTTTTGATAACGTTACATCTAATATGGATATTTATAAAAATGAGATTTTTGGACCAGTTTTATCCATTGTAAGAGTTGAAAATTATAACGAGGCTTTACATTTAGTTAATTCGCATCAATTCGGTAATGGTGCCAGTATTTATACTTCTAGTGGAAAAAATTCTCAGAACTTTACTAGAGAATGTAATATCGGAATGGTTGGAGTAAATGTTCCAATACCAGTGCCTATGGCATATCACAGTTTTGGAGGATGGAAGCAATCACTTTTTGGAGATCATGCAATGCATGGAATGGAAGGAGTAAGATTCTACTCAAAACTAAAAACTGTTACTTCTAGATGGCCTAATGAAACAATTACAAAACCTGAATTTGTTATACCAACACACTGATGAAAATACTTGTTACTGGATCAGCAGGTTTTATTGGCTTTCATCTTTGCCTATATATTTTAAAAAATAGCAATAAAAAAATTAAACTTATTGGTATTGATAATATAAATAATTATTACGATGTAGATTTGAAAAAAAAAAGACTCAGTATTTTAAAAAAATATAATAATTTCAATTTTCATAAAATAGATATTGCAAACTATAATAAATTACAAAATATATTTGATAAATATAAAGTTACTTATGTTATAAATTTAGCAGCTCAAGCAGGTGTAAGATACTCTATAGAAAATTCTAAAGCATATTTTAACTCAAATTTACTTGGGTTCTTTAACATTTTAGAATTATGTAAAAATTATAAAATAAAACACTTAATTACTGCTTCTACAAGTTCGGTTTATGGTAATAAGAATGTTTTTCCAATTAAAGAGGAGGATAATACAAATAAACCATTATCTTTTTATGCTGCAACAAAAAAAAGTAATGAAGTAATGGCTTATTCATACAGTAATATTTTTAAATTACCAATAACATGCTTAAGATTTTTTACTGTTTATGGACCTTATGGCAGACCAGATATGTTTTTATATAAATATGTTGAAGCTATAAAATTAAATAAAATAATCAAATTACACAATTCAGGCAATCATGTAAGAGATTTTACATATGTAGCAGATGTTATCAAATCAATTTATTTATTAATAAAAAAAATCCCCAAAAGAAAAGAAAATTATCAAATTTTAAATATTGGAAATGGCAAACCAATTTTGTTGAAAGAATTTATTAAAGAAATTGATAAAAATTTAACAAAAAAACCTAAAACAAAGAAAGTAAAATTACAAAAAGGAGATGTTTTTAAAACTCATGCAAATATTAATAAATTAAAAAAATTAATTAAATTTAAACCTAATACTAATCATAAAAAGGGAATAAAAAATTTTGTGGATTGGTATGAAAAAAAATAATATTAAAATTATAATATTTTCAAAATCATCTTGGAACACATATAATTTTAGGAAAGATATTATTCAATATTTTTTAAGTAAAAAATTTAAAGTTACAATAGTTACTGAAAGAGATAACTTTTACAAACAATTATCAAATTTAGGTTGTGAAATAAAATTTATAAATTATCAAAACACAAAATTTAACCCTTTTCTAGATTTTTTTAATTTATTTAAAATTTATAAAATAATACAGAAAATTAAACCTTCATATATTTTAAGTTATAATTTAAAACCAATAATATTAAGTAATATTGTATCACAAATATGTTCAAGAAAGAATATATCAATGATAACAGGTGTTGGTTCAACTTTGGACAAAAAAAACATATATTATTACTTAGCTATTTTATTATACAAAATAGCTCTTAGAAAATGTCATACAGTTTTTTTTCAAAATAATAATGATAAAGATTTTTTTGAAAGAAATTATATATTAAATAAATCAAATGTTGATATTATCCCAGGCTCAGGTGTAAATTTAAACTATTTCATTTATAAAAAAATAAACTTTGAAAATTCAATAACATTTCTTTGTGCTTCAAGACTTATAATTTCAAAAGGAATAGTAGAATTCTGTGAATCAGCATTTATTGTTAAAAAAATTTTTCCAAATGTTGTATTTAGATTAATTGGTAATTTTGAAGATAGTTCAAGAGGTATAAAAAAACAATTTATCCAAAATTTTGTAAATAAGAAAATTATTGAATATAAAGAATTTTCAAATAATATTATTGAAGAAATTTACAATTCTTCATGTGCAATTCTCCCTTCATATAGAGAGGGTACGTCTAAATTTCTATTAGAAGCTATGTCTTGTGGAAGACCTATTATTACCTCAGATGCAATTGGATGTGCGCAACTTGTAGATAATAATAAAAATGGATTTATCTTTAAGAAAAAAAATTATATTGATCTTTCTGAAAAAATAATTGAATTCATAAATTTAACTAATAATGAAAAAAATATAATGTCAATTAATTCAAGAAATTTAATAGAAAGAAAATATGACATTAAATTTGTAATTAATAAATATAATCAAATTATAAATGACTAGAATTACTCTTGGAATAATTGGGCTAGGATATATCGGTCTGCCTGTTGCTTTATCTTTCGCAAAAAAATATCGAGTAGTTGGTTTTGATTTAAATAAAAAACGTATAAAAGATCTGAATGATTACAATGATACAAATAATGAATTTAAAAAAACAAAGATAAAATCGTCAAAAAAAAATATTATTTTTACAAGTAATCCAGTGCATTTAAGTAATTGTAAAATTTATATAATTACTGTTCCAACTCCTATAAAGAAAAATAAAGAACCTGATTTAAGTTTTATACTAAAAGCTTCTAAAACTGTTTCAAGATATTTAAATAATGGTGACTATATTATATATGAATCAACAGTATATCCAGGTGCAACAAATGAATATTGTGTTCCAATAATTGAAAAATATTCTTCACTTAAATGTAGAACTGAACATAATTATAATAAATTTAAGAATAACCATTTTTTCGTTTCTTATTCTCCAGAAAGAATTAATCCTGGTGATAAAATTCATACATTTGAAAATATAAACAAGATACTAGCAGCTTCAACACGATCTGCCGCTTCATATTTAGCTAAAATTTATTCATCGGTAATAAATTGTGAAGTAAAAATAGTTAAAAGTATTAAAATTGCTGAAGCTGCAAAGGTTATAGAAAATACTCAAAGAGACATCAATATCGCTTTTATTAACGAATTATCAATTATATTTAGTAAGTTAAATATAGATACAAAAGAAGTACTTAAAGCGGCATCAACTAAATGGAATTTTATTAATTTTAAACCTGGGCTAGTTGGAGGGCATTGTATAAGTGTTGATCCTTATTACTTAACATATAAATCAAAACAATCAGGTTATAATCCTAAACTTATTCTTTCAGGAAGAAAAATAAATAATTTTATGTCTCTTCATGTAGTAGAGGTTATAAATAAGCTTATAAGAAAAAATTTTAGCAAGAAGAATATAAAAATTCTTATTATGGGGCTTTCATTTAAAGAAAATTGCTCTGACTTAAGAAATACTCAAGTTTTAAATATTTATAATAAACTAAATAGTAAATATAATATCGATTTATATGATCCTAATGTTAATAAAAATGAAATTAAAAAAATATTTAAAATAAAACCAATTGATACAATCAAAAAAAATACCTATGAATTAGTCTTAGTTGCAGTTGCTCATAGATCATTTAAAAAAATAGGTATTACAAAAATTAAATCTTTTTTAAAATTGAATAAAAAAATGATTGTGGATATAAATGGTTTATTTTTAAAAAAAGATACAATTTTTAGATTATAAATTATCGTACGTTTTTAGCTTCTTTCTTAATCGCTATATTCCTGTTCATACTAACAATGTTCGAATCTTCAAATACATCATACGCATGAATTAGTAATGTAGCTCTAATAGAGTTAGGATCTATTTCTAAATTTCCATGAAGAGATGAAAAACCATTAAAAGCATAAATCTTTCCAGGAGTAATTTTTAAAACTCTATGATTTAGTAACTTTTTAACAAAATTTAGTTTTAATAAATTTCTAGTAATTATATTTTGATAAAATATTTTTTGCAAAATATTGAGAAAAAGCATCTTATGCACTCTTCTTATATTTGGGAAAATAACCAAATCTCCATTCTTCATATTAGGATTTTTTGGTATTAATATTGGAATGAGAAGAGTAATTAAATGAGCATCAAAATGATATAAATTTGCTTGTTTTTTTTGTTTTTTACCAGAGACTACCCTTAATACTTTATAAATTTTTGGCTTCTTATCATAATATTTATTAAAATTATACTTTACAATATCACTTATTAATTTTTGAATTTTAAAATTAAATTTTTCATCTGATATAATAGAATTAATAAAGCTGTTTTCGTAAAGTCTGAAATTTTTATTAGGTAATTTATCAATTTGGTCAACAACAAATTTTTTTAGTAAAATTAGATCATTTGCCGATAATATATCTTCAGACTCTAAAAAACCATTTTTTTTTATATTTTCTATATTCAAAATATTAATTCAATCTTTATGCTAAAACACTTTAATAAATATTATTTATAAAATATATAAACAGATTGCAAATGAATATTTTAATTTTATCTTCAAATTTATTAGTATTTCTTATCTTATATTTCATTTTATATAAGTTTTCCTTTAAGTTTAATCTTTTTGATACTTTTTCGAAACGCAAAAGTCATGAAGGAACAATACCACTAATTGGAGGTATTTTAATATACTTAACATCATTAATAACTCTATTTATTTTTTATAATAATTTTAAAATTGATAATTTATTAATTTTAATTTTTATAGTTTCTTTTATTTTTGTTATTTTAGGAATTATTGATGATATCGGTAGTATTTCTCCATATAAAAGATTATTAATACAAATAATTGCTATAGGGTTAATTATTAATTCAGGTTTAAGCATTAAAGAGTTAAGTTCTGATTCTTTAAATTTTGATTTAAAAATAATAGGATATATTTTCACTATTTTGTGTTTACTTACAATTATAAATGCGTTTAATTTTATAGATGGAATTGATGGTTTTTGTTCAATTAATTTTTTAATTACTATAATTTCTATAAATATTTATTTAGGTAATTTATTTGATAATACTTTAATATTAATCATAATTATAAATGTTATAATATTTATTATCTTCAATTTAGGGTTTATTTCTAGTATAAAAATATTCTTAGGAGATAATGGCAGTACATTTCTTGGTTTCTTTTTAGGTTGCTATTTAATCTACCTAAATCAATTTAACTTAATCGACTCCTTTTTTATTCCTTGGTTAATTACTATTCCTTTTTATGATATGTGTAGAGTAATTTTATTTAGAATTAAAAATAAAATAAATCCAACCACTCCTGATAGAATACACATACATCATATTTTGTTAAATAAGTTTAAAAATAATATTTTAGTTTTAGTTTTTCTTTCTATAATATCTTTATCATTTACAATTTTTGGTTATTTTATATCAAATTTTTCATCAATATTTTCTTTGATATTATTTGTTATTTTATTTTTTATTTATAATTATTTTTTAAATAATTTTATCAAATCAAATTAGTATTTAAAAATATAATCTTAGTTTCTTTTATGCATTAATAATTTTATTATATATTGAGACTAATTTAAACTTTTTCTAAAATATCAATAAGTAACTTTACTTCTTCTAAAGAATTATAATGAGTTAAGCTTATTCTTACTACTCCATCTTTGGGATCAATGTGTAATGCCTTCAAACATCTCCAAGCATAAAAATTGTCGTTTCTTGTTGCAATTTTATTTTGAACTAAAAAATTTGATAATTCTTTAGATGTAATTTTTTTTGAAGTAAAAGATATTGTTGGAGCTCTATCTCTCTTCTCTATTTTATTTTTCCCAATTAATTTCAAATCTTTCCTTCTATAGATATAATCTAATATTGGATTTGCTAAAGTACGTTCGTGATCAAAAATTAATTGGTTGATTTTTTTTATTTTATTTAAAATTTCATTATCTTTATCATTAAAATGGTGATTATAAAGATTGTCAAAATATTCATAAATACCGATTAATGAAACTAGCTCCTCGTGATTTGGTCCGCCTGGATTTAAAGTATAGGGATATTGTCCGTTTAGAAATTCATGATTTTGATTTGGTAATTCTTTTAAGATTTCTTCTTTGCCGTACATTAGTGCTAAATGAGGCCCAAACGTCTTATATAAACTAAAAGTATAAAAATCTACCCCCAGATCCTTTACATTAGGAAAACCATGAGGAGCGTACGAAACTCCATCTCCAATTACTATAATGTTTTTTTTGTGAGCTAAATCAGAAATTTTTTTTAAATTGTTAATCGACCCAACAATATTTGAACAATGTGTTACAGCTATGATTTTTGTTTTTGAAGTAATAAGTTTTTCTAGTTCTGATATTTCTAATTCATGATTATTTAAGTTAAATTTCCATTCCACTATATTAGCTCCAATTTCTACTAATCTTCTCCAAGGACTAATATTAGCTTCATGGTCTTGATTGGTTACTATAACTTCATCTCCTTTACTAACATATGTTTTTAATGCATTTGATAATACATATAAGTTGATTGAGGTTGATCCACCAATTAAAATTTCATTTTGTTTTGCATTAATCATTTTAGCAAATAAATTAATGGCTCTATCCATATTTTCACCTGCAATTTTAGACATGGCATAATCTGCATAAGGCTGAACTTTAGTAGCTGTCATGAATTCTGTTAATTTATCAACAACATTTTGAGGAACATAACTGCCTCCTGCATTTTCAAAAAATATCCAATCTTTCGATAATGGATCATTAAATGCTGGGAATTGTGATCTTACGTAATTTATATCAAGATTAATATTTTCTAGTGTCAATTTTTCCTCTTATTGTGTATTCTTTTAATCTAATAAAAAAAAAAATAAATGAATAATTATATTTAATCTTTCTTATTTATGATTGATAAACGTAAATTTTATATAAATGGCGGATGGACCAATCCAATTATAAAAAATGATTTTGAGGTCATTAATCCTTCTAATGAAAAATCATTTGCTATAATTTCTTTAGGATCAAAAAAAGATGTAGATGTGGCTGTAAATGCAGCAAAGAAAGCATTTGTTACTTGGAGTCAAGTAAATAAAAAAGAAAAAATTAATTTATTAGAAAATTTACTTAAAATTTATAAAAGTAGATGGGATGAAATAACTCAAACAATGTCCGAAGAGATGGGAGCACCTTTAGATTGGTCATCTTCGGCTCAAACTTCTTCTGGAGCTGATCATATAAATGATTTTATATTAAGACTAAAAAATTTTGAATTTGAGAAAAAATTCAACAATCATTCAAATAATCATATTGTATATGAACCAATTGGGATATGCGGCTTAATTACGCCATGGAACTGGCCTATTAATCAAATTACTTTGAAAGTAATTCCAGCTTTAGCAACTGGTTGTACAATGATATTAAAACCATCTGAAGTCGCACCACTATCAGGAATGCTTCTTGCTGAAATTATTCATGAAGCTGGATTTCCTCCAGGTGTTTTCAATCTAGTAAATGGAGATGGTCATGGCGTAGGCACAGACTTGTCCTGTCACAGTGAAATTGATATGATGTCCTTCACTGGGTCAACAAGAGCAGGAAAACTCATTTCTAAAAATGCTGCAGATACAATTAAAAGAGTTTGTCTAGAATTAGGAGGAAAAGGTGGTAATATTATTTTTAGTGATTCACATCCAGAAGCAGTAAGGGAAGGTGTTAGGAATATAATGAGTAATTCTGGTCAATCTTGTGATGCACCAACAAGAATGCTTGTTGAAAAATCAATCTATAAAAGAGCAATAGAAGAAGCTGCAGATGAAGCAAATAAAATTAAAGTTGATATAGCA
>MDTB01126069.1_pt1 | contig 13767 bp, 12 predicted proteins | sample 811161 | NCBI WGS metagenome assembly MDTB01 (sample SAMN05326650, study PRJNA326480) | marine metagenome | isolation source: seawater | place: Mediterranean Sea | collected 2009
CACGTTGATAGGCTGGGTGTGGAAGTGCGGTAACGCATGTAGCTGACCAGTACTAATAGCTCAATTGGCTTGATTTATGCACTGAAAAAAATTTTACAGCGATATTGATGAAAACGAGAAAACTAAATTCTGCAGTGATTATTTTGGTTTCAAGGGTAAATCTTTTTAAAACAACGATAGATCTTTTTTACAAAAACTGGAACAACAAATATAACTACCCAATTTACGTCCATACCTTTGGAAATATTTTTACAAACGCAGAAAAAGAATATTTTAAAAAAAAATATAAAAAAATTTTTTTTGAACAAATAACTCCTAAGGTACCAATTCACATCGAAAAAAAAAGTTTATTTTATTACCGATTTTATAACGATTATGCATATAAAAGTTTTAGCCCACGTAGAATTGGTTATTTGCATATGTGTAATTTTGCATCAAACATTACATCTTTTGGGAAACTTGGTTGTATAAGTAGAAAACTAAAAAGATATGATTATCTTATGAGAATAGATGACGATTCCTGGTTCAAAAAAAAAATAAACTTTGATTTTTTTCAAAAACTAAAATCTTATCCAATGGCAACTGGAAGATTAACAATTACACCAGGTAGTTATATAAGCCTAACTAGAGAAAAACTTTTTGATTTTTTAAAGAATTATGTAAAGAAAAATAATTTAGAAATTAAAAATAAAAAACTCAATTATATTCTTGCTCAGACTGACCACACGAAATTAAATTTACTACCTTATTCATTAGGAAATTTAGACCTTTACAACATTAAAGTTTTGAAAAAAAAAAAGTTTATAGAATTCATTAAAAGCGTAAATAGAATTGGCGGTGTATATAAATATAGGTGGGCAGACTATGATTTGATCAACCTGTTTCTTTATATTCATTTTGAAAAACCTATTTACGATTTTGCACTTAAAAAAAATCTCTACGAGGCGTCTCATCCATTAGCAAAAAGAATAACAAGTTTAAAAAACCACAAAACTAGAGATTCAATTTTAGACATTTTAAAATTATTTGTTTACCTAATTGAAAAAAGACTATTCAAATTAAAGAGAATTTTTACTTGACTGTTCAATAAATGAACATTATAAATGTTCAAATATTGAACATGAATAGAAATAATCGTATAGATCAAGACGAGTTTGAGATTTTAAGAAAAATCCAAAAAAAACCCAGAACTAATCAGAGGGAATTAGCAGAAGAACTAGGTTTTAGTTTAGGAAAACTAAACTATTGTTTAAAGGCCCTTAAATCAAAAGGATTAATAAAACTTAAAAATTTTAAAAAAAATCCAAAAAAAATAAATTATTTTTATGTGTTGACCCCAAAGGGACTGTCAGAAAAAACAAATTTAACAATAAATTTTATGAAGAGAAAAATGAAAGAGTACGATGAATTAAAAAAAGAATTGGAGATAAATGACTAGTTCCTCAAATAAGCTAAGCTACTATCTATCTATAAAACAAAAATTTTATTTTTTTGTTTTATTAATTTTGTTTGTTACCAACTCTTTTTTGGAAATAGTAAGTTTGAGTTCAATCCCAGTATTGATAGGTTATCTTCTCGCCCCAAACGAGTTTTTACAAAAAATACCTTTTGAAAATGTAAAAATTTTTCTTAGTTCTTTTTAGAAAACAGATCAAAAAATGAAATTACTGGAATGGCTTGTTTTTTTATATTTCTTATCTTTGTAATTAAAAACTTTTATAGTTTGATATCTTATTATATCGAACTTAAGTTCCATAAAAGTGTCAATTTAAGTATTAATTTCAGATTGTTTAAAAGTTATTTGTATGCTCCTTATGAGACACATCTTCTTACAAATCCCTCGTTTACAACAAGAAATTTAATTTTTTCATCAACGGCTTCAAACCAAATTATATCATTCGTAAGACTAATAAAAGAAATTTTGTTAATATCAGGAATAACACTACTAATTATTTTGTTTAGTTTTGATAAATCTTTAATCGTAATCTTTTTTATAATATCAATATTGTTTGGATTTTTTCTTTTAATAAGTGAAGTTGTTAAAAAAAAGGGTATTAAAAATGCAATAAATCAAAACGAAGTTTTAAAGACTATTAATCAATTCATAGGATCAATAATTGAAATAAAAACTAAAGGAAAGGAAGAGTTCTTTTTTAAAAAATATGCTTCAAGAGTTTTTGATTTTGAGAGCAACAATTTATTTGTAAAATTTGTAAAATCTTGCCCAAAAATGATTATAGAAATTATTGCAGGAGGCAGTCTTTTGTTAATAGTTTTTTTACTGACAAAAAACTATGAGTTAAGCACCATAATACCTTATTTAGCTTTGTTAACACTGGCCGTTGTAAGATTATTGCCCTCAGTTAATTCAATAATGACATGTATAGCAGATATTAAGCAGCAAAAGGTCTATTTTGATTTAATTTACAATGAATTAAAAAAGTATGAATTTAAAAAAGATAACATTTCTAAAGAAAATAAAGAGCTTAAAAATATAAGAGAGTCAATAGAATTAAAAGATATTAGCTTTAAATATGATAGTAGTTTAGAAAAATCAATTTCATCAATAAATTTAAAAATAAAAAAAGGTAAAAGAATTGGTATTTCTGGAGAATCTGGTTCTGGTAAAAGTACATTGTTGAAAATAATTTTAGGACTTCTTAAGCCCCAAGAAGGCGAAATATTAATTGATGGAGAAAAAATATCGTTTAGCTCAAAAATATTGTGGGAGAATATATCTTATGTACCTCAGGAATCTTACATTTTAGATGAAACAATTGAAAACAATATTGCCTTTGGATCCCTAAATGAAAGTTTAGAAAAAGATAAAATATCAAAGATTATTAATTGTACTGAACTAATTGAACTTATTGAAAGTTCTAAAAATGGTATTAAAACATTAGTGGGTGAAAGGGGTATCAGAATATCTGGAGGCCAAAAACAAAGAATTGCTATTGCTAGGGCATTGTACTCTGAGCCAGATTTGCTTTTTCTAGATGAGTCAACAAGCAATCTAGATTTAGAAACAGAGAGAAAAATTTATCAAAACCTTAAAAAAGACTATCCACAAATGACAATAATATCAATCTCGCACAGAAAGGACGCTTTTATTGAATATGATAGCGTTTATTTCTTAGATAAAGGAAAGTTGTTAAAAAATTAATTTATGAATTTTAGAAAAATTTTTAAAAAAAAAGGCCCAATAATAATTGCAGAAGTCGGAAATAATCATGGAGGAAATCTTAATAAGGCTATCAAATACATTCATCAAGCCTCAGAAGCAGGAGCGGATGGTGTTAAATTTCAGACTTTTAAAACAGAAAATTATTATAATCGTAAATTTACACCCAAAAAAAGATACGATAAGTTAAGAAAATTTGAATTTTCTTTTGAACAAATTTACAAACTTTCAGAGTACGCAAAAAAAAAGAAAATTGTTTTCTTTTCAACACCCTTTGATCTAGAAAGTGCTGAATTTCTAAATAAGATTCAGCCGTTATTCAAAATATCTTCAGGTGATAATAATAATGATCAATTAATTGATAAAATAAAAAAATTTAAGAAACCCACAATTATTTCCTCGGGTTTGATAAACATTGACGGAATAAAAAAACTAACTAGCAAATTTAAGGAATTCACTAATCAAAACAAACTGGCTATCTTGCACTGTATTTCCGAGTATCCTGCAGATCGGAAAAATTTAAATTTAAAATCTATTACATACTTAAAAAATAAATTTCCTAAAATTTATATTGGTTATTCAGATCACTCACTTGGTATAGAAAATTGTAAAATCGCACTAAGTCTTGGGGCTGAAATAATTGAGACTCATTTTTCCTTAAATAAAAAAAATAAATCTGTTAGGGACCATATGCTTTCAGCTAATCAAAGAGAATTGACCAATTTAGTAAATTTTTCAAATGAAATAAATTTTATTTTAGGTAAAGCAGGAAAATTTAGTTCACAAGGTGAAAAAAAAAATGAAAAATTAATGCGTCGATCTCCTTATTTAAAAAATAATTTAGATATAAACCAAGTAATTTTTAAAAAAGATATAATTTGGCTTCGTCCTATGATGGGCGATGAAATAGATATAAATTATGTTATTGGAAAAACCTCCAAAAAAAAACAAATTAAAGGAGATTTAATTAAGTTAAAAAATTTTAAAAAATAAATTATGTGTGGGATAGCAGGCTTTATAGGAGAAAAAAGATTGGATCAAGGTCAAATAAAAAGAACTTTGTCCTCTTTGAATTTAAGAGGACCCGATGTTCAGAATAAAAAAGTATTTAGTTTTAAAAAAAAAAAAAATATAAAAGCAATTTTTTTCCATAGTAGACTGAGTATTATTGATTTGAATAAAAGATCTAATCAACCATTTCAAAAACACAATCTGACGATTTCATTTAATGGAGAGATTTACAACTACAATGAATTGAGAAGAGAGTTAATTATAAAGGGATATAAATTTAGAACTAAATCAGACACCGAAGTTATTTTGTCAGGATACAAAGAGTATAAAGAAAGTTTCTTTAAAAAAATGAGGGGAATGTGGGCTCTTGCAATTATGGATCAAAATAAAGAGGAGTTGATTTTGTCAAGAGATAGATTTGGTGAAAAGCCTCTTTATTATTTTATGGATAAAAAAAATCTTTATTTTGGATCTCAAATAAATCAGATACATATGCTTTCTGAGAAAAAATTTGAAGTTAATGAAAAACAAATACTAAATTATCTTTGTCTCGGATATAGATCTATTGATAAGTATGGTTATGAATTTTTTAAAAAGATAAAAAAATTAGAACCAGGATCAATACTCAGGTATAATTTAATAAAAATTAAAAAAAAAAAATTTTGGAACCTAAATTATAGGCCAAATTTTAATATTTCAAGATTAAATGCCATCAAACAGACCAGAGATAAAGTTATAAAAGCAGTTACAAGAAATGTTGTATCAGATGTACCGATCAGCGTATTACTTAGTGGCGGGATTGACTCGAATATAATTATTGCCGTAATAAATAAAATTTTAAAAAAAAAGGTTAGTACATTTTCAATAATCGATAATGATCAAAAATATAATGAAATTAAACTAATAAATAGAGCAGCCAAACATAATAAAGTTAAAAATTATAAGATTTTCTTAAAAAAAAAAAAAATGAAAAGATTTATTCAAGATATTGAAAAATACATTGACTATAATTCAAAACCTCTTTTTACTACAACATCTTATGTTAGCAGCAAATTGCATGAAAAAATATATGAACAGAGCATAAAGGTTAGTTTGACTGGAATTGGCGCAGATGAGCTTTTCGCTGGCTACTACGACCATGGTCTGCATTTTTTACAAGGATTAAAAAAAAAGAGTCCTTTTAAAAAAGAATTAGAGTCTTGGAAAAAAAATATACTTAGTCATGTAAGAAACCCACATTTTATAAATTTTAAAAAATTTTTAAAGAGCACCTATTATACAAAATACATATTATTCACTAACGAAAATTTAAAAAAGATGATTAAGATAAAACAATATTCAAGATTTAAAGATAAAAAATTCTGCAAAGATAATCTAAGAAATAGAATGTTAAATGAACTTTTCTACGAAACAATTCCGCCAATTTTAAATGAAGATGATCAAAATCACATGAAATCCTCTGTAGAGAATAGATCACCTTTTTTAGATGCTGATTTAGTTGAATACGCTTATAATATACCAAGCATTCATTTGATTAAGAACGCTCAAAATAAATATATTCTTCGTGAGGCGTTTAAGGATATTTTACCAAAAAAAATTTATTCCAATAAGATAAAAAAAGGTTTTAATGTATCAATAGACTCTTTAGTTCAAAGAAATGAAAAATCTTTTAAAGATACTTTCTCAGATAAAAATAAAAAAATATATAAATTTGTAAGATATGAAAAATTAAAAGATCTTTTTTCCAAAAAAAAATTAAATAATTCAGAACAAATGTTTTTATTTAGATTTATTAATTGCTCAATATTTTTAGAGAGATTTGCATGATACAAAAATGGTGCAAAAGCTGTCTTTTATCAAATACTCGTCCAAACATATATATTATGAGTGATGGAGAATGTAATGCGTGTAAGAATCATAGAAATAATAAAAATAATAACAGAGCACAAGGTAAAAAAAGATTATTTAATTTATTTAGTCAAATTAGGCGTAAAAAAACAGCAGGCTATGACTGTCTAGTGCCAGTTTCGGGTGGAAAAGATAGTACATGGCAAATATTGACCTGTTTAAACAATGGCCTTAAAGTATTGGCTGTAACTTACAAAAGTCCAGGAAGAAACAGCTTAGGTTCACAAAACTTAAAAAATTTAGTCTCACTTGGTGTAGACCATATCGATTTTACACTTAATCCAAAATTTGAAAAATATTTTATGCTTAAAACATTTAAAAAAAAAGGATCTACAGCCATTCCAATGCACCTGTCAATTTATAATCTACCTTATAAATTTGCAGGATTATTTGGCATACCTTTAATTGTTTGGGGTGAAAATCCAGCGAAAGAGTATGGCTACCTAAATAAAAATGATCTTAATCTTAAGGGTGGTAAGTGGTGGCAAAAGCATGGAGCTCTCTCAAACACTAATATAAGCAGCTGGAAAGATAAAGTTATAAACAAAAAGAATTTATTCCCGCTAACATTGGAGTCAAAAATCAGAGTAAAGTCTATTTTTTTAAGTGATTTTATAGAATGGGATCCAGTAAAGATTAAAAAGATTGTGCAAAAAAAAGGTTTTAAATTTTCAGAAAATGTCAAAACTGGTATTTATAATTTTGCAGATATTGATTGTGATTTTATTTCTATTCACCATTATCTTAAATGGTACAAATTCGGCCTAACCAGAGCTTTTGATAATCTATCTATTGAAATCAGAAATAAAAGAATATCGAGAAAAAAAGCAATATCAATACTAAAAATGTCGTTGAAAAAAATAAGACCCAAAGACGATATAAAAAAATTTTGTAAATTTGTAGGAATTAGTATTAAGGAATTTAATTTAATATGTGAAAAATTTAGAAATAGGAAAATCTGGGAAAAAAGGGGAAAAACCTGGAAAATTAAAAACTTTTTAATAAAAAATTTTATTTGGCAATGAAAATAAAAAAAAGAAATAGAAAATTTAAAGTTGGTAGAAAAAAAAACATCATTTTAAAAGATGTTGGATCTATCAAATTAAATGATAATGAGAATATAACATTTATAGATACAAATTTAAGAGAATATGACGTATGTAAAAAAAATTGGGGCTATTATGCAACACCTTCGCTTAATAAAAGAGTTAAAAAATACGGATATATTGCTGGCTTAGTATATAATAAAAAATTTAAAACATTTTTTATTCATTTGGTAGATACCCGCAAAAAAAAAATTTTTAAGTCATATTTAAAAAAAGAAAACATGAAACTTATTTGTTGGTTGAATTCTAAAAATTTGGAAAGGATAAAAGTTAGTTTTAAATAATGTCTACTGTAATCTTACAAGCTAGGTCATCATCAAAAAGATTTAAAAATAAAGTATTGGCACAAATCAATGGAAAGCCTATGATCTACTATGTTTACAAAAGAATTTTAAAATCAGAAAAAGTGAAAAAGATCATAATTGCATGTTCTAATCATCGTTCAGATGATCAATTATTTTGGTATTGTAAGTCAAAAGGTTATTTAGTTGAAAGGGGGAGTCTAAATAATCTTGTTCAAAGATTTAATAAAGTAATAAAAAAATATAAATTGAAATATTTTATACGTATTAGTGGTGATAGCCCTTGTATGGACTTTAATGTAATTAACAAGGTGTATAAAGTTTTTAGAAAAAATAATTGTGATATTGCGACCAATGTTTATCCACGGTCATTCCCAAAAGGTATTTCGGTAGAAGTTATCAAAACAAAAATCTTTAAAAAACTATTAACTAAAAGATTGTCTTTACATAACAAAGAACATGTTACCAGTTATTTTTATGAAAATGCTAAAGATTATAAAATATATAATTTGAAGAACAGCATTAACCGAAGTAGAAAAAGTTTAGCACTCGATACAAAAAACGACTTTAAAAAACTCAAGCCAATTATTAAACAAAAAGATTTTTTTAACCTTAATTGGCAAAACATATTAAATAAAAAAAACAGATTATGGAAATAAAAGCAGCAGTGATTGGATCTGGAATTGGTGAAAAACATATTCAAGCTATTGATGAACTTAAATTTTCTAATGTAAAAATAATTTGCGAGACTGATCCAAAAAAAATCAAAATTTTAAAAAAAAAGTACAGGAAAAAGGTCGTTACTCATAAAGAGAACGATATTTTTAAAGATAGTTCCATTAACTTGGTCTCAATCGCAAGCTACGATGATTCCCACTATAAACAAATTTTAAAGTGTATCAGGCATAACAAACACATAATAGTTGAAAAACCAATGTGTTTAAAATTAAGTCAACTTAAAGAAATTAAAAAAAGATTAAGCAAAAAGAAAAATATAAAATTATTTTCTAATCTTGTATTAAGAGTCAACAATTTATTTTTAGACCTAAAGAAAAAAATTAAATCAAAAGATATTTATTTTATTGAGGCTGATTATATTTGGGGTAGAAAAAATAAATTATTTGGATGGAGAGCAAAAACAAAAAATTATTCTATTACGCTAGGAGCAGGAATTCACATGATAGATCTCGTTAACTGGTTAATTAACTTAAAACCTTTGTACGCAAATGCTTTTGGTAGCAATAAAATGACAAAAAACACGACTTTTAAGAAAAATAGCTTTAATGTTGTAATACTTGAATACCCACAAAAAATTTTGACTAAAATTTCATCAAATTGTGTTGCTCATTATGATCATTTCCATGAACTAAAAATTTTTACAAAAAATGCAACGTATATTAACAATCTACAAGGTAAATTTATTTATAAAGATAAAAAGGTTATTCCTTTAACTCGGAATTACCCAGATAAAAAAAATAGAAAAAAACTAATTCATAATTTTATAGAATGTATTGCTAAAAACAGTAAAAAACCAATTATACAACTTAAAGAGCAGTTTGATTTAATGAGCATTTGCTTTGCAATAGAAGAATCTTTATCTAAAAAGAGGAAGGTAAAAATTAAATATATTTAAATTATGAAAAAAATAAAGTTTTCAATTCCAAACATAAAAAACTCACATTTAAACGATGTAAAGAGAGTCTTAAAAAGTGGATGGCTTACTCACGGAAAATATACAGGATTATTTGAAAACCAATTTAAAAAATTCACAAAATCACGATTTGCACTGACAGTCTCAAGCTGTACAGCAGGTTTACATTTGATATGTTTGGCAAGTGGATTTAAAAAAGGTGATGAAGTAATTGTGCCAGCAATGTCCCATACCGCAACTTCACATGCAATAGAGTATACAGGAGCTAAGGCAGTATTTTGTGATGTAAATTATCCATCCGGTAATATTTCTGTTGAAATGATTAAAAGAAAAATAACAAAAAAAACTAGAGGCGTTATCGTCGTTCACATGGCTGGATACCCTTGTGATTTAGAAAATATACACAATTTTTGTAAAAAAAAAGAAATTAACTTTAATTGAAGATTGTGCACATGCAATTGGTACATTGCATAAAAAAAAACATGCAGGAAATTATGGTGTTGCAGGAAGTTTTTCTTTTTATCCCACTAAGCAGATCACAACCGGCGAAGGTGGAATGGTAATTGTTAATAACAAAAAATTATTTCTTAAATTAAAGATGTTAAAACAATTTGGTATCGATAAGGATATTAAGGATAGGAAAAAGCAAGGTGAATACAATGTAAAAGACCTAGGATACAACTACAGAATGACCGACTTTCAATCTTCACTTGGATACAATCAAATGCTTAATTATAAGAAAAACTTGAATATCAGACATTTAATTGCAAAGCGGTATATCAAAAATTTTCAAAATTACGAAAATATCGACCATATGCAATATTCAAAGGACTGTTCCTTTTTTGTTTTTCAAATATTTTGCAAGAAAAGAGATTCACTTTTGAAACATTTAAAAGATAAAGGGATTGGGGTGAGCGTCCACTACATCACACCTCTTCCAAAAATGGAATATTACAAAAAAAAATATAATTTAAAAATTTCAGAGTTTAAAACTGCAAAGAGGTATGCAGATAGAAATATATCATTGCCAATTTATCCAAAACTTTCACTTCACAATGTTGACTTTATATCTAACGTAATTAAAAGGTTTATAGATGGAAAATAAAAAAATTCTTCTTATAGGTGGATCTGGTTTCATAGGTCATAATCTTGCTATCAAATTGAAACAAGTGGGAGCTGAACCGATCATAGTAGATAGTTTATCAGTAAATAATATATTGTCTTTTACAGACAGCGAAGTTGAAAATAAGAAACTATATAGTTCAATCCTTCAAAATAGACTAGATTTAATAAATAAAAATAATATTAAATTGATAATACAAGATGCGAGGGATTACCATGCAGTTTCAAGAATATATGGAGAAATAAATCCAGATATCATTATTCACTTAGCTGCAGTTTCTCATGCAAACAAATCGAATAAAGATCCACATAGTACTTTTGATCATAGTTTAAGAACTTTAGAAAACACTTTGGATTTTGCCAGAAAGGACAAGGTACATGTCATTTATATGTCATCAAGTATGGTTTATGGTGATTTCAATTCTGAAACTGTAAATGAAGAAAAAAATTGCAAACCAATTGGTATATATGGAACACTAAAGTATTCTGGTGAATTACTCGTAAAATCTTACAATCAAATCTTTGATCTACCATATACAATAATCAGACCATCCGCACTATATGGTGAAAGATGTGTAAGTAGAAGAGTTGGTCAAATATTTATTGAGAATGCTATACAAAATAAAGAGATTACAATAAATGGCGATGGGAATGATAAATTAGATTTTACTTATATAGAGGATCTAGTTGAAGGTATCTATTTATGTTGCTTAAAAAAAGAATCAAATAATCAAACCTTTAATTTAACGTTTGGCTCCTCAAAAAAAATTAATGAATTAATGGAAATTTTGAAAAATGAATTTCCCAAAGTAAAAATAAATTATAAAGAAAGAGAAAAGTTTATGCCTGAAAGGGGGACTTTGGATATTTTAAAAGCAAAAAAACTATTAAACTATAGTCCTTCATTTTCTATAGAAAAAGGATATCTAAAATATATTAAATGGTACAAAGATTTTTGGGCTAGCAACCAAAAATTAAGCTAATGAATAAAAATTATAATTTGATATTAGATGAAGATCTAAATGATCCATCTTTAGGTAATAAAATTTATTCTCATAATTTTTTTTTAGAATCGAGAAAAAAAGCAACACTCTTAAAAAATACCTGCTTTCATCCTTGGAGCATTTCAAAAAATTTTCATGAAGATTATGAATATCTTAAAGATTTAAAAAAAAAAATTATTGGGCCATTAGTAGATACTCTTAATGAATATCACAAAAAAAATTTTTCAGTTAATTATTGGGAAACTATTTTAGGTTATTGGATACATTCATTTTTAATGATGATGTTAGAAAGGTGGAGAATATTGGAGAATTTACCTTACAATGATATACATTATACTTTAAATATAAAAAAAATTGAAAAAACAGACCTTATTCCTCAAACAATAGACGAATACAATAATATTTTTTGGCTAGGTGAATATAGTTCATTCCTTTACGAAAAAATTATTCAATACAAGTACTCAAACAATTTTACTATTATACGAACTAACTCAAATAAGAAAATAGACTTTGTAAGAAAAAAATTTTCATCAAAAAATATTGATTTAAGAAATATTGTTCTAAAAACTTATTTTTTAATTTTTGGACGGGTATTAAGAAATCAGAAAAATGCAATTATTAGGTCTTATCTTGGCAGCTTTGAGGAGATTAAACTCAATTTTCACCTTGGTCAGTTACCTACTTTCGTGAAAAATAATTATCATTTATGCACGCCTCAAACTCAACTTAGATCGAAAATGAGACTAAACGTTAATCCCACAAACGATTTTGAAAAATTAATTCTAAAAAATATTTTTAATTTTATTCCTGTAAGTAGTCTAGAGGGGTTTCAGAACGAGAAAAAAATTTTAAACAAAATACCTTTGCCAAATAAACCATCTTCGATTTTTTCTTCAAATATTTTATTTAAATCTTTGATAAGCAGATACTGTGCGGAAAAAAAAGAACAAGGATCAAAGTTAATTCTTGGTTGTCATGGGGGAAGTTATGGCCATTTAAAAGACCATTTTTGTGAACAGCAAGAGCTTCTTATTTCTGATAAGTATTTAAGTTGGGGCTGGACAAACAAAACTAGTAAAAAAATAATTAAGTTTGGAATTTTGAGACCTAAGATCAAAATAAAATATTCAAAAAAAAATTGTTTAACAATAATTTTTCCATCTAATGCTCCGTTTGAAAAATACATTGAATCGACTGTGCAAGCGTCAATACAAGGAGAGTATATATTCGAACCAGTTTTTAAGATAATAAATAAACTTTCAAAAGAAGTATCAAAAAATCTTTTACTTCGTTTCTATCCAAGAAACTTTGGCAAGAATGAGATAGAAATTTTTAAAAACTTTAATTCAAAAATCAAAATAGATATGACAGGCTCAAAAATAGAAAATGTTTTATCTAACACGAAAATATTTTTATCACCTTATCTAGGTACTGGATATTTGGAAACTCTGTCTATGAATATACCAACTTTAATATTTGTTTCTAAAAAATTAGATTGTATTAGAGAAGATGCTAAACCTTTTTATAATCTATTAAAAGACGTAAATATTTTTTTTGATGATGAAACAGAGCTTTCAAATCACATAAATAATGTGTGGAATAACCATCAAGATTGGTGGAATTCGAGAAAATTACAAGAAAATCGCCAAAAATTTTGTAATAATTTTGCACTTATTAACCCAAAAAAATTAAATAATTTAAGAGATATAATTTTGAGCAAACAAATATGATTTATTTAGTGACTGGTTCAGCAGGATTTATTGGTTTCCACACTGCAAAAAGACTCCTTGAAAAAAAAAATATCGTTATTGGAGTCGATAATCTCAACAGGTACTATGATCCAAAGCTGAAATTAGCGAGAAACAAAATTCTTAAAAAATACAAAAAGTATAAGTTTCACAAAATTGATATTAGTAATAAAAAAAAAATAGACAAACTATTTAAAAAAGAAAAAATTGATGTTGTCATAAACTTAGCTGCTCAAGCAGGAGTGCGTTATAGTATTGTAAACCCTTCAACTTACATAAAATCAAATCTTAATGGTTTTTTTAACATAATTCAAAATTGTGTGGAATATAAGGTTAAAAAATTAATTTTTGCAAGTTCAAGCAGTATATATGGTGTAAATAAAAATCCTAAATTTAAAGAAAGTTTTATCACTGATAGCCCAATACAACTTTATGCAGCAACGAAAAAATCTAACGAATTAATAGCTCATTCATATAGTTCGCTCTTTGATTTAAAATGTATTGGTTTAAGGTTTTTTACAGTTTATGGTCCATGGGGTCGGCCAGATATGTCATTATTTAAATTTGTAAAAAATATTAAAAAAAGAAAACATATTGAAATTTATAATCAAGGAAATCACCTCAGAGATTTCACTTATATCGATGACTGTGTTTCAGGTATAATTAATACACTTAATTATAAAATGAAAAAAAAATTTGAAATATTTAATATTGGCAGTGAAAAACCCATAAAA
>MDTB01208534.1_pt1 | contig 13767 bp, 10 predicted proteins | sample 811161 | NCBI WGS metagenome assembly MDTB01 (sample SAMN05326650, study PRJNA326480) | marine metagenome | isolation source: seawater | place: Mediterranean Sea | collected 2009
GAAATTGAAACTGTTGTTTTGCAAAGAAGGGCGGTAAGGGCTAAATCAAATCTTCTAAAAGGATTAAGATTAAAATCATCAAATCTAATAAGTCTAAGACCTTGCCCATCTAATGGAATATTACCTTTTGAGACAAGAAAGGTTGTAGGTAAAATACTTAAAAAAGACATCAAAAAAGGTGACTTAATTAAATGGGAAGATTTAAAATCGTAACAGTTATACCCGCATATAACGAGGAAAAAACAATATTAAAAGTAATACAAGATGTAAAAAAATATACTGACATAATTGTTGTGGACGACAACAGTGTGGACCAAACTTTAGAAATTGCAAAAAAAGAAAAAATCTTAGTATTAAAAAATTATAAAAACTTAGGTTATGAAAAAACACTTCATAATGGATTATTTAAAGCTATCGAGCTAAATTATGACTATGCAATAACATTTGATGCAGATGGTCAGCATTTACCCTCAGATTTAGAGAAATTTAAAAAATTAATCAATTCTGGTTATGATTTAGTTTTGGGGAATCGATCTTGTATTTATAGATTTTCCGAGCGTATTGCAAAAAAATTGTTTTTTAAAAAATGGAAAATTAAAGATCCTTTTTGTGGTCTTAAATCTTATGATTTAAAAAAAATAAAAAAATTCAATTTTTTTGAAAGATATAGTTCAGTAGGCACCGATTTATCATTATCATTTATACAGAAAGGGTATAAATTTACTAATGTAGATATAGAAAGCTTTGAAAGAAATGGAAAATCAAAATTTGGAAATATAATCTTAGGAAACTACAAAATTTTAAAGTCAGTCTTTTTGAGTTATTTTTTTCATTAAATATGAAAATATTTTTCAATATTGAAAATTATTTTTTAATGTATTTTTATGGTTAATAAAATTTTTATAAATAACAATCTAATATTAAAGAAATTAGTTTTAAGAAATATAAACGAAAATTATTTATCCTGGGTGAATAACACAGATATAAAAAAAAAAATTGATAATATAAATTTTCAAAATCTCACTCAGCTCAAAGACTATTATTACAAACAAATAAAAAAACCTCACTTATTATTTTTTGGAATATTTTACAAAGGGAAACATGTAGGAAATGTTAAATTTGAAAACATTTATAAAAATTCTACAATGGCATCATGGGGAATTCTTATAGGAGATAAAAACTTTAGAGGAAAAAAGATTGGCTATCAAGTTTTATCCAAATCAATGAACTATTTTGAAAGAAAATACAATATTAAAAAATTTACAATATCTGTAGGTCGTAGAAATTTTTATGCAAAAAAACTTTACTATGATTTAGGCTTTAGATTTTGGAAAAACAAAAAAGATAAGATTTTTTTAATTAAAAGATGCATGTCCGCAAAAATAATTTTAGGATCAGCAAATTTTGAAAATATTTATGGTTTAAGAAAATTGTATGTAAAAAAGACGAAAATTAAAAAAATTCTTAGATTAGCAAAAAAAAATGGAATTAATTTTATAGATACCGCAAATATTTACGGTAAAAGCGAAGAAATAATTGGAAGAAGTGGTTCAAAGAACTTTGAAATTATCTCTAAATTACCAAAAATTGATAAGGAAATAAATATAAGAAGGTTTATTAAAAAAAAATTAAATGAAACTTTAAAAAAATTGAAAAAGAAATCTTTATATGCTTATCTAGTACATAACTCTAATGATCTTTTTAATAAAACTGGAAAAATTACCATTAAAACTCTATCACAATTTAAAAGACAAAAATTAATTAAAAAAATTGGGGTATCTGTATACGAAGTTGACGAATTAAAAAAAATTCTAAAAGTATTTAAACCTGATATAGTTCAATTACCAATTAATATATTGAATCAAAGTTTTTTAAAAAATAATTTTCTAAATGAAATAAAAAAACTCGGAATTGAAATACATGTGAGATCTATTTTTTTACAAGGTATGTTATTAGATAAAAAATTCTTATATAAGAATGAAGAAATTCTAGAAAAAGTAAATAAAATTGATAAAATATGCAAAAAAAACAAAATTACAAAATTAGGCTGTTTAATGGGTTTCATCACTAATCTTCAGGAAGTTGATAAAATATTAATTGGTGTTGATAATGTTAATCAGTTAAAAAATATCATTAAAAACATACAAAACCCAGTTCAAATAAGTAATTCGAGAAAACTAGCTATTACTAACCTTAAAATAGTAGATCCAAGGTCATGGAAAAAAAATTAAAAATTGGAATTATAGTTCAGGCCAGGGAAGACTCTACTAGATTCCCAAAAAAAGTTCTTTATCCTGTTTTACAAAAACCTTTAATTTTAAAAATTTTAAGTAGGTTAAAATATTCAAAACTTAAAGACCTAATCATTGTTGCAATTCCAAATAATAAAAAAAATAGTAATCTTGAAAAAATACTAAAAAAAAATAGGTATAAAGTTTTCAAAGGTGATGAAGAAAATGTTTTAAAAAGATACTATAATGCAGCAAAAAAATTTAAAATAGACATAATAATTAGAATTACTTCTGACTGTCCATTTGCGGATCCAAAAATAATAGATAACTATATAAATATTTTATTAAAAGATAAATTTGATTATGTAAGTAATACCTTGAAACCTACATATCCAGACGGCCTGGATACTGAAGTTTTTACTTTTAAATCGTTAAAAGAAGCTCACCAAAAAGCTAGAAATAAATACGATAAAGAGCACGTGACACCGTATATAAAAAAAAATAAAAAATTTAAAAAATATAATTTTTCTTACAAAACAGATCTTTCAAAACTAAGACTAACTATAGATGAAAAAAAAGATATAGACGTTACTGAATTTGTCTTTAAAAATTTTAAAAAAATTAATTTTAGTTGGGAAAAAATTATTGAAAAAAAAATTAAAAAAAAATTGTTATTATTACAAAATAAAGATAAACAACGGGATGAGGGTTCATCAATGCCTCTTGGTCAAAAAATGTGGATAAGAGCAAAGAATATAATCCCTGGTGGAACAATGCTTTTTTCAAAAAACCCAGATCTCTTTCTACCAAAGAAATGGCCATCATATTTTACAAAAGCAAAAGATTGTTACATTTGGGATTTAGAAAATAAAAAATATCTCGATATGTCTTTTATGGGTGTTGGAACAAATATACTCGGTTATGCCAATTCTAAAATAGACAATCAAGTTATAAAATCTATTAAAAATTCAAATATGAGCACCCTAAATAGCAAGTATGAAATTTTTTTAGCCGAAAAATTAATTGAAATTCATAAATGGGCAGACATGGTTAGATTTGCTAGAACTGGCGGGGAAGCAAATTCAATAGCAATTAGACTAGCTAGAGCTTTTACAAAAAAAGACAATATAGCTGTGTGTGGATATCACGGATGGCATGATTGGTATCTTTCATCAAATTTATCAAATAAAAAAAGTCTTGAGACACATTTATTACCTAATCTTGCTATTGAAGGAGTTCCAAAAAAATTAAAGGGTACAGTATATCCTTTTAAATATAATGATTTCGGTTATTTAAAAAAAATTATTAGAGAAAAAAATATTGGTGTAATTAAAATGGAAGTTGTAAGGAACATACTGCCAAAAAATAATTTTTTAAAAAAAGTAAGAGAAATAGCAACGAAAAATAATATAGTTTTAATTTTTGATGAATGCACAACTGGCTTTAGAGGTACTTATGGGGGATTACACAAAATTTTTGGAATAAATCCTGATCTAGCAATATTTGGTAAAGCAATAGGTAATGGATATGCAATAAATGCAATTATTGGAAAAAAAGAAATTATGAATATGGCTAATAAAAGTTTTATAAGCAGCACATTCTGGACAGAAAAAATAGGATATATAGCAGCTTTAGCTACAATTAATGAAATGAAGAAAATTAGATCTTGGGAAAAGGTAAATTTAATTGGAAAAAAAGTAAAAAAATTTTGGATCAATCTTGCAAAAAAAAATCGTGTAAAAATTAAGATCCAAGGTATGGATTCTTTACCATCATTTTTAATTTTATCAAAAGATTGGTTTAAATATAAAACTTTTATAAGCCAAGAATTATTAAAAAAAAATATTTTGGGATCAAACGTATTTTATCCATCAGTAAAACACTCAAACAATTTGTTAAAAAAATATTTTCAAACTATGAAGAATATATTCAAAATAATTAAGTTATGCGAAACTAGAAAACTAGACATAAATAAAGTTTTAAAAACCCCAACAGCAATATCTGGGTTCCAAAGACTTAATTGATGGTAAAAAAAGATAAAACAAGAATATTAATTTTTGGTGGGACAGGATTCATTGGTTATCATTTAACAAAGAAATTCGTAAAAAAGGGGTGGCAAGTAACCAGTGTTTCAAAAAGATCACCAAATAAAGAAAAATTTATTAAAGGTGTTTATTATCTAAAATTAGATCTTGAAAAAACTAAAAATTATAATGTGCTTAAAAAAAACTTTGATTATCTTATTAATGCCTCTGGATATATTAATAATAATAAAACAAAAAAATACAAAAAACATAATTTTAAAATAGTTAAAAATATTTTTTCACATTTTAAAGATAGCAAATTAAAAGCGTTTTTAAACTTTAGCTCCTGCGCTGAATATGGAGGAAAAAATTCACCACAAAGTGAAATCTCAAAATGCAAACCAGTATCTGTTTATGGAAAAGATAAATTAAAATGCACAAATTTTTTGGTTAAATCTTTTAATAAATATAATTTTCCAATAATTATTTTTAGAGCATATCAAATTTATGGTCCACTTCAGGAAGTTAATAGATTAATACCAATTGCTTCAAAAGCCTGTTATTTTGATAAAGAGTTTAATTGCATTGATGGTAATCAGATTAGAGATTATTTATATATTGATGATGTAGTAGATGCTACTTTAAAGGCTCTTAATAATACAAAATCAATTGGTCAAATATTTAATTTAGGAAGTGGAAAAAAAATTTCAATTAAATATTTAATTAATTATATAAAAAATTACTACAAAAAAGGCAAACCTCTTTATGGAAAAGTTGTTTTGCGGAAAGATGAAAGTAGAGAAATTTATCCAAATATTTCAAAAATCAAAAAAATATTAAAATGGAAACCAAAAACTAATTTTAAAAAAGGATTATTAACGACTTTAAAATATTATAACAAAAAATATAATTAATTTGCAGCTTTTCAATCTCATTGACTATCAATTTTTCTCAAAATACCTATTTCTTTCCAATCTTCAAGAGCGAGTAATATAGAATTATATTTATCTAAATATTTTAAATCTCTAATTCTTCGATTTATAAAAATTTTTTCAATAAAAATAATTTTTTCAAATTTCGAGTCGAATCTAATCCTGTAAAGACTCCCCCCATTCAATGAGGAAAGTAAAAAATTATTATCCCAGCTTTGTGAAAATTTGTTTGGAATTTTGATTATTTCAGAAATACCAATTGATGGAACAAAAGAAAAAATTGGCTCTTCGAAGTTATTAGATAAATGATTTTTAAGATATTTTTTATTTTTATTTTTTTTAACGTGCTGATAAGCTGTTCCATAAGAGGCTATTGGCCATCCATAATTTTTTCCAAATTCTATTTTGTTAATTTCATCTCCTCCTTTAGGGCCATGTTCGGTTGCAATTATTATGTTATCTTGAACAAAAAGACCTTGTGGATTCCTATGGCCAATTGAAAAAATTTCTTTTTTTTTATTTTTAAAATCTATAAAGATAATTTTACCGATATCTGAATTCTTATTCTGCGGTTTATCTGTAGGTTGATTTAGTTTTTCACCACCTATTGTTGCAAGCAAACCATTAGATCCATTAAAGTTAAAAACTTTCATCCTTCCAGCATTAAGGTTTTCACCACAACTTTCAGATTTAAAAAAATTCTCGAAAATTAAATTTTCAAAATTAATATTAGCATGTGAAATATTATATTTTTGACAGTTATTTTCATAACTAAGGTGTGAAATAAAAATCTTTTTATCGTAAATTAATGTACCCATAATTTTCGAATTTTTGCCGCCTTGTATGCCCAGGTTTGTTTTAATATTCTTAAACTGTTTTACTTTCTCAGATAAATCAAATAACTCATCTAACCCTATAAATAATATTTCACCGTTATGATTAACTATTAATAAATATTCTTTAAACAGCTCTATATAAAATGGTTTAAAAAAACCATACCCAGAATTATTACGTTGTATCGTTTGTTTTTTAAAATTAATTTTAATTTTTTTTAGACTTAATTTTTCAGTTTGTGTATTTGGTAAAAATTTAACATTGTAATCGTTATTTAAATTATTTATGCTTGGATTTTGTCTTTTATACCTTACTTGTAGTTGTTTAAAAGGTTCTAATTTTAAAACTCTTATAAGTATTTTGCTTTCATCACTTAAATTTTCATATTTTTTTAAAATAAAATTTTTTATAGATACTTTTTTTTCTAGTGGTAAAACTTTATAAATATTTTTTAAATTAAATATTAAGATTAAAACTAAAATTAAAACTGTAACTATAATTAAAATTTTTTTCATAAATAAACTCACAATATAATAATTATTTTATTTGAGATAAATTAAAAATAGAATATCATTAAATTATTAATTTAATTTATACAATGAATAATTATTTCCCAAAACAAAATTGTCCAACTGTTTTACCGCTCCTCCATTATAGAGGAATTTTATAACATCTCTTAAACCATCGTTATAAAATCTATTTTTTTTGTTAGAGTTAGCACTTACTATATCAAAATTTGTTTTAATATAATTATATAATTCAAAGCTTTCAAAGCCATTTTCTTGTATAGAAACATATTTATAGTCTTTTCTCACTTCTTCAAAAAAAATATCAAAATTTTTAATATTAAATAAATTAATACTAAAAACATTTAAGTTTAGAGTCTTTTTGTTTTTTAATTCGAGATTTATATCTTTTTCAATTTCAATTTTTTTTAAAATAAAATTATAATTATCTTTTTCAAATAATTTATTTTGTATTATTCCATTTTCGTGTAATTTTTTGTATAAAATTAAATTCTTAAGATTTTTTCTAGTATCTAGACCAGATATTAAATGTAAAGTTTGTGAATTGTTGTTTTTATTATTATCAAAAAAATTAATAAAAGAGTGATTTGCAGTAACTAAATTATTTACTTTTATATATGTTATACCTTTTTCCAAAACTATGTACAAATTTATTATTATAAATAAAACTAGAACAACTTTCGAATTTTTAAACTCTAGAATATCTTTTACGATTAAGGCAGACAGAATAAAGATTAAGCAAATAGATCCTGAGAAATATCTTAATTGTGGTATAATCTCATATCCACCTATAGCTAATATAATGATTGGTTCTATAAATAATAAAGATAGTATTAATATAATTTTCCTATTTTTTAATTTACTAAACAAACAAAATATAAATAAAATTAAAAAAATAAATAAAATTTTTTCTGAGTTAAAAATAATACTGAAAGAAAGTTTAAATTTTTCATAAATATCATTAAATATTAAATTAGAATAAGTACCTTCTGTCCCATTCGTTCTAATAAAATAATCGAGAAAAAATATATCCCCCAAAAAAAAACTGGGTAATAAACCAATTAAAAAAAAGACTAAAATAAAATTTACAAAATTTTGCAAATTTTTGAATTTAAACTTTTTAAAATGAAGTATTAAAATTCCATAAATAGAAACTATAGAACTCCAGTAATTAATGCCCCAAGCTAGGGCACCTAGAAAGGAAAGGATTAAATAAGATTTTTTTTCAAACTTCTCAATTTTGAAATAATATTTTATAAAAAAATACAGCTGCAATAAAAAAAATAAAAGATAATAAGAATTTTTTCCATTAAATAAAGATAGAGGTAACATAAATGTTGAAAAAGCTAAAGATACTATTATAGGAAAGTAGATTATAAAATTTATTTTTAATTTCTTAAAAATCAAATACAGAATAAACAAGCAAAAAGAAGTTGCTAATAAACTACAATATCTACCATAAAAAATTAATATAGATGGATCACTATAAATTTTTAATTTTAAATTAGAAAAACTTGTAAAATTGAGAACTACTTCATTAAAAAACAAAAATATTAATGTGAAAATAAGATTTATTAATGGCCCAAAAAATGGGTCCGTTAACTCACGTTTAATTCCAGTTATAAAACTTAAATAGGAAATGGTCCCTTTTAAAAATGTAGTTTCATCTTCTTGTTGAAAAAAAGGTAAGCCATAATTTATAATATTTGCATTTATTATAAAAAATAAACCAATCAAAGATAAAATCAAAATTATTTTAATTTTTTTTAAATTATAAATTATCTTTTTCATTCTACTTACTATGAAATTACTTTTCCAAATTTTGTCTACTAAAATTTAGTATTAGCTCATTCCACAAATATTGTTCATAATTAAAATTTCCACCTAAGTAGGAATTGTATTTTTCTTCAAAATAATCGAAGTTTATTATGAATTTTTTTTCTATTATCGAATAAATATATTTTTTATTTTTTAAAATTTCTCTTTTATTAATTGCAAAACCGTGTTTCTTTTTAACGTCTATTTTATCAAAATCGTCTTTAAATATCTTCTTCATCAAAGATCTTTGAGTTAATAATTTGAAATTTTTACTCGCTGGCAAATCTAATGAGAAATTTACTAAGTCTTTAGATAAAAAAGGAGCCCTACTTTCTATAGAATTTAGCATGCTAGAAAAATCAGCCTTAATCAAAAGTACTGGTAAATAAAATTTGAAGAAAAAAATTTGTGAAAATTTCATTTTATCTGGACAATTTTCATAAATTTTACCAATATAATTTAAAAACTTAGACCTTTTTCTTTTTTTGTTTTTAAAATACTTTTTTTCTTCAAAACTATCAAAACAAGAAATCCATAATAATAAAGCCTCATAATTTTTTTTATCAATATGTTTAAAAAAATAACTTATCTTTTTTTTTGTATCTAAGTAACGGTCAGAAAACTTTAAATTTCCGAAAAAAAATTTAAAAATATTTAAAAAAAATTTAGGACAAAATATTTTAATTTTCTCCATAAGATAAAAACCTTTAAATGCCAAATAACCAAAAAATAACTCATCCCCACCATCTCCTGTTAATGTAACATTAGTTTTTTTTCTTGCTAAATTAAAAACCTCATAAGTTGGGATTAAAGATGCATCACCAAAAGGAAAATATATCTCTTTTTTAACATTATTAAAAATCGATTTAAAATCCTCTTTACATAAAATCTTTTTGTAATTTTTATTTGCTTTAGTTGATTTAATATATCTTGACTCATCATATGTTTTTTCTTTAAAGCCGATTGTAAAAGAATTTATTTTTTTTTGTAATTTCTCCAATTTTAATTTTATTAATTGAGAGTCTAGACCAGAGCTTAGACAAATACCTACTTTTTCATCTGCAACAGAAAAATTTTTAATTATATTTACAAATAACTTACTTATAGATCTTGAATTGTTTTTTTTAAAAAAAGTATTGTAGTTCCCTCCTTTTTGAATATCCCAATATTGTCTCCTAAAAATTTTTTTTTTCTTAAATTCTAAAAATTCACCAGGCGAAACTTGAAATAAATTTTCATATCCTGTTAAAGGCGATGGATAATGATTAAACCTAAAATATTCTAAAGCATTGTTTTTAGAAAAAATAAAATTTTTATTGATTTGAAAAATACCGTTTATTTGAGATGAAAAAATTAAATGATCTTTGTTTTGGTAATAAAAAAGAGGTTTTTGTCCTACATAATCCCTTGATAAAACTGTAGTCTTTGTTTTAAAATCGTATATTGCAACTGCCCACATTCCATCAAAATAATTAAAACATTTCTTACCCCAATGGTTATAAGAATTTACCAAAACTTCTGTGTCAGAATTAGTGTAAAAAGTAATTTTATTTTCTAGATATTTTTTTAAATCTTTAAAATTATATATGGTTCCGTTAAAAACTATCAAATGACGTTTATCATGTGAAAACATTGGCTGATTACCCTTTTTTTTATCAATAACGGACAGTCTATTCATTCCAAAAGATAATTTAAATTTTTTATTTGTAAAAAAGTTTTGCTTATCAGGTCCACGATATAACTGACATTTGGACATTTTTTTCAATAACTCTACATTCGACCTTCCAATTATTCCAAATATTGCACACATACTTTAAAAAAAATTATTATTTAATTTAGTTTTATACTATATTATACAATAGATGAATTTTTCAATAGTTGTACCTTTATTTAATGAAGCTGAAAATATAAATCAATTAAATTTAGAAATTTTAGAGGCAATAAAACAATTACAAAATAATAATCACCAATTTGAAATAATTTACATTGATGATGGCTCAACTGACAATACTTTAGAAACTTTAAAAAAAATTGATAACAATGTTAAAACAATCGTTTTAAAAAATCATTTTAATTTAGCTCAATCAAAATCAATATTAAATGGCATAGAAATTTCAAACAATAATAATATAATTTTATTAGATGGTGACCTTCAAAATGATCCTAAAGATATAATCAAGATGATAGAAATTTATGAAAAAAATGAAAATATTTTAGTTCACGGTTATAGAAAAAATAGAAATGATCCATTCTTGACAAAAGTTTTACCAAGTAAAATAGCAAATTTTATAGTAAGAATATTTACAAATTCTAATATTTTAGATCATGGTTGTTCATTAAAAATATTCGATAAAAGAATCATTAATGTCAATAATTTTTTTGGCGATTTTCACAGACTTTTTGCGGCACAAATAAACAAAGAAATAAAAATTATTGAATTGGAAGTAAGTCATAGACCAAGAATCAAGGGTAAAAGTAAATATGGATTTGAGAGAGTATTTAGAGTTTTTATAGATCTCATATTTATAAAATTATCAAGAAATGAAAACTCATACTTTTATACTATTGGTTTTATGGGTCTTTTGTCTTTTTTACTTTCTTTAACTAGTTTTACATATATGGTGTATTTAAAAATTTTTGCAAACAAATCTTTTATAGCAACACCTCTACCAGTGCTTTTTGTTTTTTTTGCCCTTGCTGGATTAATTTTTTTTTCAATAATTTTGATGTTAGAAACCATAAAAAAAATGTTTAGAGAAGAAAATACTAAAATTAAAAACTTTACGATTTGTAAAAAAGATTAATTATTATCTATAAAACTTAAAAGACAAAGATGCCTAAAATTTTAAGAAACTTATTACTGTGGATACCAATTCCTAGCGGAAAATACTTTTGTTTTTTTTTCAACTTTTTTTCATTAATATTAAATTCTAAAATCAAAATTTATTTTATTGATGGTTATTATTATATTAAAAATTTAAAATGGAGATTTTATCATAGAAAAGCAGGAGTTTATTTTTACTTACTGGGAATAAATAGAAGAATTAGTTTTTTAAAAAAAAAAATATTTTTTAAACAAAATTAATTTTGATAAAGACGATATCATAATAGATTGTGGAGCTAATAACGGTGATTTATTTCTGTGTTTTGATAAAAGAATAAAATATTATGGTATTGAGCCAAGCCCTATAGTTTTTGGTAACTTGCAACACAATGTAAAAAATCAAAATTTGATTAACAAAGCAATTTGGAAAAATTCTTTAGATAAAGTTTCTTTATACCTAAGTGATGAGGGCGGTGATAGTTCAATAATACCAATAAAGAGTTATACAAAAAAAATAAATATTTTATGTATAACTTTGGATGAACTTATTGATGATATTGGTTCAACAATAAAATTAATAAAGATTGAAGGTGAAGGATCTGAGCCAGAAATTTTAGAGGGTTTAAATAAAAATTTATCGAAAGTTGAATATTTGAGTATTGATGCTGGTTTTGAGAGAGGAATAAATCAAAAATCTACCTTTGAAGACTGCATAAAGTATTTAAAAAAAAACAATTTTGAATTAGTTAATTTTGATAAAAAAAATTATGTACTATTATTTAAAAATCTTTATTTAAATCAATAAATAAAGAATTATGAAAATTGATCATAAAAATTCCTATAAAGATTTTGGTGAGCAGTTTACCAAAGATAAAAAAATTGATGGATACTGGGGAGGAGTCGAACTATTAAAAGATATTGTTTATCCATTTCAATTATCAAATATTAAAAACAAAAGAATTATGGAGGTTGGGACAGGTAGTGGGCGTATTTTAAAAAATTTGATTAAATTTTCTCCAAAACATCTAACAGGTGTTGAGCCTTCAAATGCTATTAAAGTGGCTAAAAAAAATATTGGTTTAAATAAAGTTACGTTTTTAAATATTAAAGGTGAAGATATAAACTTTAACGAAAAGTTTGATTTTATTTTTTCGTTAGGGGTGATTCATCATATTCCCCAATATGAAAAAGTTTTAAAAAAAATAAGTAAATCTCTAAAGAAAAATGGAAAATTTATTATTTGGGTATACGGAAAAGAAGGGAATGAACTATATCTTATAATCTTTAACAATTTAAGAAGGTTAACAATACTGCTACCTGATTTCATTTTAAGAATATTGTGTCATACACTAAACATATTTACTTATTTTTATCAGTTTCTCTGTTTTTTTTTTTCCATTACCAATGAAAAATTATTTTTTAAAAGTTTTTAAAACATTTTCTTTTGAAAAAAGAAGTTATGTAATATTTGATCAACTAAATCCTTCATTCTCAAAGTATTTTAAAAAGGATGAATTAATAAATGTACTAAAAAAAACTGGTTTTAAAAAAATTAAAATAAATCACCGGCATGGATATTCTTGGACCGCGATAGCTGAAAAAAAAAAACGTAAATGAAAATTGCTTACATTGCAGAAACATCTTTATCAAATAAAAGTGCTTATACATTACATGTGCTTAAAATGTGTGATGCTTTTTCAAAACAAGGCGAAGTTCAATTAATTTTACCCCATATAAAGAGTAATTTTAAATTAAATAAGATTAAAAAAGATTTTCTATTAACACCAAAAAAAAAATTTACAGTAAAAGGAATCTTAAAATATAAAGTAAAAAATTTTTTAAATCGTATTTATTTTGGTTATAAATCTGCAAAATATATTAAGAAAACTAATTCAAATATTGTTCTTACTAGAAGCATTATCGCTAGTTTTTTTTTATGCATATTCAAAGTGAAACATTTTTTAGAAATACATAATGAATTAAACGGTCTCACGAAATTTTTAATGATAAACTTGAATTTTATTAACTCATATTACATAACAAATATAATATTGATTTCTAAAACTCTAAGTAAAATTTTTCCGAAAATAAAAAAAAATAAAACTCTAATTCTACATGATGCAGTAAATATAAAAAATTTTAAATATAGAAAAGATAATAACAAAATAAGAAATCTTACTTATATTGGCAGTTTTTATAAAGGAAAAGGTATTGAGCTTATTTTAGAACTTGCAAAATATTTCAAAAATTTAAATTTCAATATTTATGGAGAACCATTAAAAAAAATTGATAATATTTCTGGGAATGTAAAAATTCATGGCTATATAAACTATAAAAAAGTACCTAATGCATTGGCTAAATCTGATATCCTTTTATTGCCAAGTGCAGATCTGCAATTTGGTAGAGCAAAAAATATTAATATAACAAATTACAATTCACCTCTAAAAATGTTTGATTATCTAGCATCTGGGAAAATAATCCTTGCATCAAAAAGAGATGGAATTTGTGAGGTGCTAAAACATAATTATAACTCAATTATAGTAAATAAATACGATTTAGATAACTGGATAATTGAAA
>MDTB01077961.1_pt1 | contig 13765 bp, 15 predicted proteins | sample 811161 | NCBI WGS metagenome assembly MDTB01 (sample SAMN05326650, study PRJNA326480) | marine metagenome | isolation source: seawater | place: Mediterranean Sea | collected 2009
AAACAAGTAATTTATAATAAAAAAAATAATATTATCCCTAGATCTACTAATAGGAAAATATTAGATATTCTTGAAGAGAAAAACGAAAAGTCATTAAAAAATAAAAATTTAATAGGGAAGAATTTATTGAATCATATCAAAGAACTGAAGAAACAAATGTTAGAAAATGCTGAAAATTTGAACTTTGAAAAAGCAGCACAAATAAGAGATGAAATTAATAAATTACAAAAAAATGATTTAGGGATTAAAAATTAATGAAGAAAAGAAAAACAGTATTAATTACTGGTGCATCAAAAAGAATTGGAAATGCTATGGCAATTAACCTTGCGAAAAAAGGATATAATATTGCAATACATTACAATAAATCCAAAAGAGATGCTGAATTATTAAAAAGCAAAGTAGAAAAATTTGGTGTTAGCTCTGAAATTTTTAGACTAAATTTACAAAATATTTCAGGTTTAGATATATGGTTTAAAAAAATCGTCTCATTCTTCAATGGAGTAGATATTTTAATTAATAATGCATCAGTATTTGAATACGATTCACTTAAATTATCTAGTAATGAAAGTTTTGACAAACATATTAGCATTAATCTAAAAGCACCTTTCTTTTTATCAAAATTTTTCGTAGAGAATCTAAAAAATAAAGGCAATATTATAAATATTATAGATCAAAGAGTACTAAATATTACGCCATACTTTACTTCATATACGATTAGTAAATCAGGACTTTACACTCTAACTAAAAGTCTTGCTTTATCACTAGCACCTAAAGTTAGAGTTAATGCCATTGGCCCTGGTCCAACCTTGAGAAGTGAAAGGCAATCAGAACTGCAGTTCAGACAACAAATTAATAGAACTCCATTAAAAAAACAAGTGAATCTAGATGAGATTAATTCTGCAATAAATTTTTTAATTTCAAGTGATTCCGTTACAGGTCAAATAATTTTATTAGATAGTGGACAAAACATGGGCTGGGCTAATACAAATTCTAAGAAATTTATAGATGATTAAAAAAAAAGCTTGACAGCTTTAAAGTTGTTCACACTTAGTTTTGAAAAATTTTTTGGACTTACTTAATGTATAATTATAAATAATTCTTTGTAAAAAAATCATAAAGTCAATAAATATACATTAAATTCAATAACTTAGAGAATTGCCTATTTCTTAATCATTTTATTAAAACCCTTATATTTATTAGAGGTCAAAGATTTAAACAACTTATATTAACAAGGTTATCCACAGTTTTAGTGGATAGTATTTCTTTTGAAGAACTAGTATATTAAAATTAAATAATAATTCTAAAAATGAAAATTGAAAATATGCCAATAAATTTTAAAAAAGGTTTAAGCAAAATAAAAAGTTCCTTAGAACATTGTCCAAAAGGACCAGGTATTTATCAATTCTTAAATAAAAAAAAAGAAATTTTGTATATTGGCAAAGCTAAAAATATTAATAATAGATTAAGTTCTTATCTAAATTTTAATATACTTTCTAATAGGATAAAAAGACTTGTAGGAAATCTAGATAATTTAAAATTTATTAAAACACACACAGAAATAGATGCACTAATATTAGAAAGTAATCTAATTAAAAAATATAAGCCTATTTTTAATATTAGGCTAATTGATGACAAAAGTTTTCCTTTCATTATGATCTCTAATAATCATAAGTGGCCTAGACTCCAAAAATTTCGAGGTAGTAGAGATAAGAATAATTTTTATTTTGGTCCTTTTGCGAGTGTAAATTCAGTTGAAAAAGTAATGACTATTCTTGAAAAAGGTTTTTTACTTCGAACCTGCTCTGATTCGTATTTTTCAAATAGAAAAAAACCATGTCTATTATTTCAAATCAAAAGATGTTCAGCTCCATGTACAAAAAATATTAATAATATTGAATACAACGAATTAGTTCAGCAAGCTAAACTCTTTTTAAAGGGTAAAGATACAAAAATAAGAGATAATTTAGTTTCTAAGATGAATATTGCTAGTTTTAAACAAAAATATGAAGAAGCAGCTTTATTTAGAGATAGAATTAAGGCGCTTTCGAAGATTTCCCAAGAACAATATTCTTCAATTGGAGAAAATCAAAACTTTGATATTATTTGTGTTATCAAAAAAATTGATACTATTTACATACAAAACTTTTTTTTTAGAAATGGAAAGAACTTAGGCAATAAAGAATTTATCTTTGAAAATCATGATGAAAAAAGTTCAAACGCAATATTAGAAGATTTTTTAACTCTTTTTTATTATAGTCATACCCCACCTAATGTTATTGTTCTAAATAAAAAAATTGAAAATAGCTCTTTAATTGAATCAGCTATTAAAAAAAATAAAAAAAAAAAAGTCAAAATATATTCTCCACAAAAAGGTAAGAAATTTGATTTAATAAAAATGGTTGAGGAAAATATTAAGTTCTCAATCAAGAAAAATGAAAATAATAAAAAAAAAGGGCAAGAATTAATTAAAGAATTATCTAATACGTTTAACTTAAACATAATTCCTAATAGAATAGAAGTTTATGATAATAGTCATTTAAGTGGTTCAAATCCTGTAGGTGTAATGATTGTTTTTGAAGGAAATAGATTCAGCCGAGAAAGTTATAGAAAATTTAATATTTCAGTTCCTGAAAAAAATTCTTTTGATGATTATTTAATGTTGGAGCAAGTTTTAAGAAGAAGGTTTTCAAATAAAATAAAAAGCTCAAAGTCAGCTTGGAAAAATAATCTTCCTGAGCTGATTCTAATTGATGGAGGAAAAGGTCACCTAAATATTGCAGAAAGAGTTTTAAAAGAGAGTAAATTAAGTAATATTTTTATTATGTCAATTGCAAAGGGTGAGAATAGAAATGCAGGAAATGAAACTATTTTTTATGCTGATACAAAAAAAAAAATTTTTAAAAATGATAAAATTTTATTTTTCCTTCAAAGGCTTCGTGATGAAGCTCATAGATTTGCAATTTCATCACAAAGATACAAGAGAAAAAATGAGATTAAAAATTCTATTTTCGATCCAATACCTGGAATTGGAAGTAAAAATAAAAAAAAATTGTTGTCATACTTTGGTTCAATTGAAAATATAAAAACTGCTGGAATAAGAGATTTAGAAAATACTCCTGGAATTGGAAAGGTTATTGCTAGAAAAATATATAATGAATTTAATGAAAATGATTAAACTATCAAATATTCCAAATTATCTTACTTTATTTAGAATTGTATGTATTCCGATTATTATAATATGTCTTTTACCACAAAATTCTTTTTTTAATTGGATTGCTTTAATATTATATGCTTTTGCTGGACTAAGTGATTTTTTAGATGGATATCTTGCAAGGAAATATAATATTGAAACAAATTTTGGAAAGTTTTTTGATCCTATTGCTGATAAGATACTCGTAATCTCAGTAATTTTTATTTTAGTAGCAATAGATAAAATTAGTGGTTTTTTCATATATCCCTCGTTAATTATAATAATAAGAGAAATATTAGTATCTGGTCTTCGAGAATTTTTTTCTAAAACAAAAACTCATATCAATGTTACTAATTTATCTAAATTAAAAACTTTAATACAAATGTTTTCTTTAGGTTTTATAATAATAGGGAATGATTTTGCATTGATAAATCATACATCATTGATTGGTGAAATAGGATTAACATTTGCATCAATCCTAACTATCTATACTGGATATATATATTTTAAAGATAATCTTAAAAGTTTTTAATCAATGATAGTTTTAGGAATATGTGGTTGGAGTGGAAGTGGTAAAACTGACCTTGTATGCAGGTTAATAAAGTTTTTTACAAAGAACAATCTTTCTGTTTCAACATTAAAACATACCCATCATAATATTGAAATAGATAAAAAGGGGAAAGATAGCTTTAATCATTCAAAGTCTGGTGCTAGAGAAGTATTAGTTGGAGGTGGAAATAATTGGACTTTAATACATAGAGGGAATGAAAATAAAAATTACACAATTGAATATTTAATAAATAAATTTTCTAAAGATACTGACATACTTCTAATTGAAGGTTTTAAAAATAGCAAAATCCCAAAACTCGAAGTTTTTAATAATAAACTACAAAAACCTTTAATCCATAAAAAAAATTCTTCAACAATTGCTATAATTTATGACAAATTAAATGAAGAGATATTAAAGACACGACTACCAAATTTTTCTTTTAATAAAACAAAAGAAATATCTAACTTTATTATTAACTATTTTGAAATAAAAAAAAAAAATGAAAAATAATGACTGTTTCAAACCAAGTTTTAAATTAATAAGTGTTGCAGATGCTAAGAAAAAATTAGCTAGAACCATAAAAAATTTTACGAAGAAAAAAAAAGTTGAAGTAATAAGCATTGAAGAAAGTGAAAATAGGATTTTGGCTGAAGACTTATTATCTAATTTCAATATACCTCCATTTGATAATTCAGCAGTAGATGGTTTCGGAATAAATTTTGAAGATTTTTTAAAGAAAAAAATAAAAGTTTTCAAAATTGTTGGTAGCGCTAAACCTGGCCAACCTTTTAAAAAAAAAATTTCATCGGGTGAAGCTATACAAATATATACTGGAGCAATGATTCCATCATCCAAATCACTGGTCATAGACACAGTGTTAATGAATGAAGATTGTAATTATAAGAATGGTTTTGTTGAGATATCACAAAATATAATTAAAGGTTCAAATATAAGAATCTTTGGTGAAGATATTAAAAAAAAGAGTATTATCTTAAAAAAAGGTCGAAAAATAAGATCTGTAGACCTTGGTCTGATTGCTTCAGTCGGCAAAATCAAAGTTAAAGTCTTTAAAAAAGTAAAAGTTGGAATTTTTTCAACTGGAGACGAACTATCAGGGAGTAAAACAAAAAAAAATTCAATTCAAATTTTTGATAGTAATAAAATTACACTTTTAGCATTATTTAAAAGAATAGGATGTGAAGTTTTTGATTTAGGTATAGTTAAAGATGACTATAACGAATCAAAAAAAAAACTATTAAATGCAACACTTAAATACGATTTAATAATAACTACTGGCGGAATTTCTTCTAGTAAAACAGATAAAATAATAGAAGTTATTAGTGAAATTGGAACTTTAAAATTTTGGAGAATAGCTGTTAAACCCGGCAGACCAATAGCTTTTGGAAATATTAATAATGTACCTTTTTTTGGATTGCCTGGTAATCCTGTAGCAGTTATAATTACTTTCTTTATGTTTGTTTTAGATTTCACATTTAGACTTAATGGAAGAATTCAATTTCCTGTGTCATACAATAAAATTCCTTCTGGGTTTGATTTTAAAAAAAAAAAAGGGAGAACTGAATGGATAAGAGGTTCAATAAAAAGAACTAAAAATAATTTAGAACTAATAAAATTTAACAAGCAAGGATCAGGTATTTTATCATCTATTTCTAATACTGAGGGAATTATTGAATTGGATGACAAATTTCAACTTATAAAAAAAGGTGATATATTAAAATTCTATAGATATGAGGACCTCTTAAATTGAAAATTATTTACTTTGCTAATATAAGACAAATTATTGGAATTGATCATGAAACATTATCAATTAATAAAAATCATTCAGTAGTTCAAATTATCGAACTACTAAAACTCAAAGATGAAAAATATAATAGAGCATTCAAAAATTTAGAAAATATTAAGTGCTCAGTAAATTGTAATTTCGTAGATTTTGACAAAATTGTTACTAATACTGACGAATTAGCTTTTTTTCCGCCTGTAACTGGAGGTTGATATAATAAAAATACAAAAGGAAAATTTTAATATATCAGCTGAATTATCAATTTTTTCTGAGAAAAACAAGTATTCAGGAGCTATTTCAACTTTTTTAGGAAAAGTAAGAAAAGATTCTGTTTTAGGTAATGTAAAATCAATTTATATTGAACATTACGAAAAAATGACAAGAATTCAATTATTGAAATGTATAAAAAAAGCTAAGGAAAAATGGGCTATTAACGATTTACTCATTATACATAGGTTTGGAAAAATTAGAATTGGTGAAAATATAGTATTAATCTTAACAGCTTCTGACCACCGAAAAGATAGTATAGAATCATTGGAATATATTATTGATTGGTTAAAGGTAAAAGCAACATTTTGGAAAAAAGAAAAAACAACTAATGGAGATTTTTGGTTGTCGCAAAAAAGCGAAGATATAAAAAGATCAAAGAAATATTTAGATTAAATATTATTTACTAAATTTTGAAATTCTTTCATTAATATCTTAATTATAGTTCTATTTTTAAAGCTATATTCATCAATACTTTGAATTGGTGTTATTTCAACTGCTGTTCCAGTTAAAAAAGCTTCATCACAGTTTTTCATAAAGATTGGTTCTAAATGTTTTTCTTCAACTGTAATATCAAGTTTTTTTGCGATTTCAATTACTGTTTGTCGTGTTATACCATTTAAAAAACAATCTGCTTTTGGAGTAATTAGTTTTTTTTCTTTAATAAAAAAAATATTAGCCCCTGTAGCTTCAGCTATATATCCTCTATAGTCCAGCATTAGAGCATCATCGAAACCTTTTGATTCTGCTTTATGTTTACTTAAAGAGCAAATCATATATAAACCAGCAGCTTTACTATCAGTTGGTGCAGATTTGGGTGAAGGCCTTGACCACTCTGATGTGGTCATTCTAATTCCTTTTAAAATTTGTTCAGGTGAAAAATAAGATGGCCAAGCCCAAGCTGCAACAGCAATATTTGTAGTAGCATTTTTAGCTGATATAGCCATCATTTCACTTCCTCTCCAAACAATTGGTCGAATATATCCGTTAATAATTTCTTGTTTTTTAACTATTTCAATTGTCGATTCTATGATTTGCTCTTTTGTAAAAGGAATAGATAAATCTAAAATATTTGCTGAATCAATTAATCTTTGAATATGATCATCTAACTTAAAAATTTTTTTATTATAAACTCTAATTCCTTCAAAAACTGAACTTGCATAATGTAGACCATGATTTAAAATATGAACTTTAGCTTGTCCCCAATCACAAAACTTTCCATTCATCCATATAAAACCATCTCTTTTATCAAAAGGGATTAATTGCATAATTTACTTTCAATAGTTAAAATTAAATAACTTAATAATAACTTTATATTATAACCTATTTTTTTTTGTTAATGAAATCTAAGTTTATAAAAAATCCACATATTTTATGTATTGATGATGATGATAAAATAAGAAAACTTATTTCAAAATTCCTTATTAAAAATAATTTTCTAGTTTCTTCTTCTCCAAATGCAATTGAAGCAGAAAAATTAATTAATTTCTATACATTTGATTTAATCATATTAGACATTATGATGCCCAAAGTTGATGGTATAAGCTTTTTAGAAAGTTTTAGAAAAAAAAATATTAGAACTCCTGTATTAATGTTATCAGCATTAAGTGGAATTGAAAAAAAAATTAAAACATACAAAATAGGTTGTGATGATTATCTTGTTAAACCATTCGAACCAATTGAATTAATTCTTAGAATCAACAAATTACTATCTCCAAGAATTACAGCAAAAATTAATCAAAAAGTAATTTTTGGAGACTATGAATTCGATCTAAACCTAAATGAATTAAGAAAAGAAAAAGAATTAATCAAATTAACTGATAAAGAATGTTTGATCCTCAAGTTTCTCAGTAAAAATTTAAACACTCCGATTAGTAGAGAAAAAATTGCATCAAATTTAAATATGAATAATAACACTAGAACTGTTGACGTTTTCATAGCAAGACTGAGAAAAAAGATAGAAAATCAAGACGGAAGTTCTTTTTTAAAAACAGTCAGAGGAAAGGGATACACATTAAAGAGTGATTATGATGTTTAATATAAAAAAATTTCTTCCAAAAAAAATTCTAGGAAGACTACTTATTATATTTTTTCTTCCATTGATATGTATACAATGTCTTGCGATTTTTCTTTTTTATGATCGTCATTGGGAGAAGATTACAACTAGATTTGCAAATATTGCAAGTAATCAAATTAATTTAGTAATAGAAAACTATATAAATAATAATAATAAAATATCTAAAGATTTGATTAAAAATCTTAATATAAAAGCAAAAGTAATTGAAAAATACTCTTCTCAAGAAGAACAAAAATTAATTAGTTTTGTTCAACACAATATAGTTAATACTTTAAAAAGTAGAATTAATCAGGATTTGCGAGTTAGCTTCAAAAAAGATGAGGTTTTAGTTTTTATATTTATAAATAATGAAATCTTAGAACTTTCATTACCAAAAAAATATTTAGTAAGTGAGACTCCATTAATTCTTTTTTTATGGGTCATATTTTCTTCTATTTTACTTTCACTCATTGCATTTTTATTTATGAGAATACAAGTCAGAGCTATAACTAGATTAGCAAAATATTCTGAGGAATTTGGAATGGGTGAAGATTCAAGAACATTTAAACCTGAAGGAGCTATTGAAATAAAATTGGCAGGTAAGACTTTTATTAAAATGAAAAGAAGAATACAAAACCAAATTAAAAATAGAACAAATTTCCTTGCTGGAATTTCACATGATCTTGGAACTATTTTAACAAGAATCAAATTGCAGTTAGAGCTTGCTTCAAATTTATCAGATATAAAAAAAATAAAGAAAGATGTTAATTCTATGGAAATTTTAATTAGTGAATATCTTCAATATTCAAAAAATGCTGATAATTCATTTAAAATTAAAAAATTAAATCTTAAAAACTTTCTTTATGAAATTATTGAATCTTCAAAAAAATCTTTCAAGAAAATAATAATAGAACTTGAGTGTAATCCAAAAATAATGGTTTCTTTAAGTGAAAATAATCTATCAAGAATTTTTTCAAATATTTTAAATAATGCATGTAAGTTTGGAGAAAAAATATTGGTAACAGGTAAAATAGAAAAAAAAAAATTAATTATTGATGTTGAGGATGATGGACCAGGCATCCCTGATAATATTAAAAACAAAATTTTTAAACCCTTTTTCAAAATAGACGCATCTAGAAACCTAAATTACGTTGGTTCTGGTCTTGGCTTAAGCATTGCCAAAGAAATAATTTCTAAAATAAATGGAAGAATATTAGTAAAAAAATCAAGATATAAAGGTTCTTGTTTTAGAATAATTATACCAATACCTTATAAGCAAAAGTAAAAAGATTAATCAAAACTTTTACTAATCTTTTTTGATTTTAATGAAGCTTTCTTTATAGCTGAATTTACTAAATTAAAAAAAGACTTTTGTTGATTCAAGTGTTTTAAAGCTTCTTCAGTAGTACCTCCTTTGCTTGCTACAATTTTCAACATTGAATTAAAGCTTTTCTTTTTATCAATATTTTTTAAGTAATTTGCAGTTCCAAAAATTAATTCTAGCACTAAACTTCTTGAATTTTCATGGCTTAAACCTTTTTTTTCTGAAATTTTGGTCAAAATATCTAAAAAAGAGAATATATAAGCTGGTCCACCTCCATAAAGTGCAGTAAAAAAATCTAAATCATTTTCTTTTTCAAGCCAAATAGTTTTTCCAATATATTCAAATAATTTTTCTACTTTATTTTTAAAGTTTTTTTTAACTCTTGAGTTACAGAAAATAGCAGTTGAACTAGAATTCACAGAAGCAAAAATATTTGGCATTATTCTAAATATATTATTATTATTATTATTTAATAAAGAGTAAATAGATTTAATCTTAAGTCCTGCAACCAATGAAACAAAACACTGGGGTTTTTTTAGAGAACCAGAAATAGTCTTAATTATTTTTTTACTGTCATTAGGCTTAACACATAAAACAACTATATTGAAATCTTCAATTTTTACTTTGCTTAAATCAGAGTAAAATTTACAATTAGAATATTTTTTAATTAATTTCCTCTTTACTGAAAGATTATTTTCAATTACTTCTATCTCTTTTTTTTTATCTAACCAATTTTTTAAAAGTAAGTTTCCGAGGTTTCCGCAACCTATTAATAAAATTTTTTCATTCATGCTTCCCCAATAGTATCTAATAAAGCAGTTTTAATAGCCATATATGGATCATCACTTTTATATAAGAAAATTTGAAAAGCAGGATAATATTTATCTGATTCTTGAATTATTGTATCTATAAAATCTTCTATTTGTTCCGTTGTTAAATTTTTTACCCCCCTCATTGAAATATTATGTCTAAAGTAGACACACATTTTTTCGGTCGAGTATCCAAAATATCCTAGTAATACTTTTTCATTTAAAAGTGATATTAGCACTTGAATTTTTTTTACAAGTTTTAGAGGAACCCTGAAACTAAAATTATTATTTATTCTTATGGATTCATAAGATTCAATCCAGTTAAAACAAACTTCATAATTATTCCAAAGTCCATTAAACTCTAAGTTTAATTGATTCTTATTCTTTCTACTAAATTTAAATTCATAAGCAGAAATAATTTTTTCAATTTCATCTATAGGGTTTATGAAAATATTTAATGTATTTTCACTATCAGATTTCATTTTTATATAATATTATAAAAATGGCACTTAGGCAACAACTTCTAGTATTATAAAATTAAAAAAGCACAACATATAGATTTAATTAATAAAATGCCTAGTTCCTTAATTAGAGGTTAAACAATGATTTGGTCATATTTAATATTTTTCCTGTTGTTTCTTTATTTTCTTTTTTTCTCTTTTTGGCTAATTTCAATTAAAAAATCTGTAAATAATAATGTAATTTCTAAAAAGAAATTATTTATTATTTATTTTTGTATCTTTTTGTTTTTTACTTACTTTTTAAGTTTTATAATATTAAAAATTCCTTATTAGTTTTGTTTTAAAAAATGTTTTATAAAATAATTTTTTTTTCCTTAATTCCCTTTTACTCATATAAAATCATATGTATTTAGTTACTGGAGGAGCTGGGTTTATTGGATCCAATTTAATAAAGTTTTTAACAGAATCTACTAGCAAAGAAATTTGTCTGGTTGATTGGGAAACAACTATTAAAAAAAAAAATTTATCTAATATAAAGAATCTATTAAGAATTAAACCAGAAGAATTAAAAAAATTTCTTAAAAAAAATGAAAAAAAAATTGATATTATCTTTCATTTAGGAGCAATAACTTCTACGACTGAAACAAACCCAAAATTAATTATAGATAATAATATAGAACTTTCTTTTTTTATTTGGAATTGGTGTGTGAAAAAAAAAACTAGACTTATTTACGCATCTTCAGCAGCTACTTATGGAAATGGTGAAAATGGTTTTAAAGATTTAGATGAAATTAATTATCTTAAGAAACTTAAACCATTGAATCTATACGGATGGTCAAAACATTTAATTGATCAATATTTTTTGAAAGAATCAATAAAGGGCATCAAGCCTCCACAATGGGTAGGACTTAAATTTTTTAATGTTTTTGGTCCTAATGAATATCATAAAGGAGATATGCAAAGTATAATTTTTAAAATTTTTAATAAAATTTCTAAAAATGAAGACGTATTTTTATTTAAGTCTCATAAAAAAAGTTTTTTAGATGGAGAGCAACTTAGGGACTTTATTTATGTAAAAGATGTAATAAAAGTTATTCAATGGTTTATGGATAACAAAAAATTAAATGGTATTTTTAATGTTGGAAATGGTACTCCAAGAACATTTAATGATCTAGCTTCTGCTGTATTTAAATATTCAAATATAACAAAAAAAATTATATATATAGATACACCTAAAAAAATAAGAGATAAATATCAATATTTTACTAAAGCTGAAATGTCTAAGCTGAAAAAAACTGGATATTCACAAAAAAATTATACTTTGGAGTCTGGAATAGAAGATTATATATTTAATTATCTTCATAAAAAAGATAAGTACTTATGACTTATATCCATGATCTAAACCCAGTTGCATTTCAATTTTTTTTTATAAAAGTATATTGGTATTCATTAGCTTATCTTTTTGGTTTTTTAATTAGTATTAGTTACTCAAAATATTTAATTAAAGTTTCAAATTACTCTATTGAAAATAGAAATATAGATGATTTTTTTGGATGGGCAGTGATTGGAGTTATTATTGGAGGAAGATTAGGGTATGTTTTTTTTTATAACATAAACTTTTTTATTATTCATCCAATTGAAATTTTTAAAATATGGAAAGGAGGTATGTCTTTTCATGGAGGTATGATAGGTTTAATTTTTTCAATGTTATTTTTTTCAAAAAATAAAAAAAAAAATTTTTTTGAAATATCTAGTATTATTGCAGCCTGCGCTCCAATCGGAATCTGCTTAGGAAGAATTGCAAATTTTATAAATGGTGAGTTAGTAGGAAAACCAACTAATTCATCATGGGGTGTAATATTTGATTCATCAGAGGATATATTAAGACACCCAAGTCAATTATATGAATCTTTTTTAGAGGGTATCGTTTTATTTATAGTTATTTATATTTTCATTTCACAAAAAAGGTTTAAAAAATATTATGCGTGTTTTATTTTTTTAATCTTTTATGGACTCTTTAGATTTTCTATAGAGTTTTTTAGAGAACCTGATGAACAAATTGGTTATTTAATATTCAATCTATCAATGGGTCAGATATTGTCTATTCCAATGGTAATCTTAGGTATAGTTTTTTTAAAAATTGTAAAAAATGAAAAATATAATTCCTAAAAATCTTTTAAAAAAAATAAAAAAAAACGGCGATATTAACTTAAATAAATATATAGAATTTTGTCTTTATAATAAAAAAAATGGATATTATCAAAAGCAAGAATCTGTTGGTATAGATTTCACAACTTCTCCAGAAGTTAGTCAAATGTTTGGTGAATGTATTGCACTACTTTTAATACATATTTCAAACAGTTATCTAAAAGGTAAAAAGAAAATTATTGAATTAGGTCCAGGAAATGGAACTCTTATTGAGGATATATCGAGAGTGATTGATAAAAAAGAGTCATTTAAAGAATGGGATTTCTTTTTAGTTGAGAAAAGTGACAGACTTAAAAAAAAACAAGCTGAAAATTTAGAAAAGTTTAAAACTAAAAATCAAAAAGTTTCATGGATTAGTCTGTTAGAGATATGCAAAAAAAAAGGATTTAAGTTTTTTATAGGTAATGAGTTTTTTGATGCTTTTCCAATTAATCAATTTCAATATAAAAATAAAAATTGGTACGAAAAAAGAATAATTATAAATAAAAATGGAAATTTAGATTTTAAGTACTTCAAAACAAAAAAAAGAATACCAAAATTTTATAATAAGTTTAAAAAAGAAGGTTCAATTATCGAGATATCTAGTCAAATGGAAAGTTATATTGAAAGTATTTTTAATTGTATCTCAAAGCACGGAGGAATACTTCTTCTTTTTGATTATGGGCCCGATGTAAAAAGTGATATTGATACAATTCAGGCTATACATAAAAAAAAAAAAATGTGGGATTTTAGATTATCCATGTCTTTCCGACATAACACACCATATAGATTTTCATTATATAATTAATTTAGCAAAAAAAATGGGTTTAAAATATTATGGTCCTGTTTCACAAGGAGATTTTCTTCATAATTTAGGAATTAAAACTAGATTAAATACCTTAATAAATTCAAATAAAAAAGATGAGCAAAATCTAAAAAAAGATTATGAAAGACTTACTAGTAAGAATCAAATGGGCGAGCTTTTTAAGTGTCTAATATTTACTAGTACGAATATAAATTTTCCTTAATATATATATATAAACCCTAAAATAGTCTAAGTATGGATAAAAAAATTATAATTGACCCTCAACTAAAATCAAAATTTAACAATCTAGAGAGA
>MDTB01140176.1_pt1 | contig 13765 bp, 13 predicted proteins | sample 811161 | NCBI WGS metagenome assembly MDTB01 (sample SAMN05326650, study PRJNA326480) | marine metagenome | isolation source: seawater | place: Mediterranean Sea | collected 2009
CGGAGGGTATATCTCATAAACAAGCTGCAACCTTAATGACTAAAGGTTTAACTACTAATTATTTACTTTGTAAAACTTACAATCTTAAAGCTGGTGAAACTGTTTTATTTCATGCTGCTGCAGGAGGTGTTGGGCAAATATTTGCACAGTGGGCTAATAGCATTGGCGCAAAAGTAATAGGAACAGTAGGCTCAGATGAAAAAATTAAATTTGCTGAGGAAAATGGTTATGCTCATGTGATTAACTATACAAAAGATGATTTTTCAAAAAAAGTAATGGAGATTACTAACAACGAGGGTGTTCCAGCTGTATTTGATGGTGTTGGAAAAAATACTTTCCATGGGTCATTAGCATGTCTTAAAATTAGAGGAATGATGGTAAGCTTTGGTAATGCCTCAGGCCCATTAGATCCAGTCAATGTGCCTAAAGATATTCAACCTAAAGGTCTTTACCTAACACGTCCATCAATTGGGCAGTATTTTACAAATAGAAAAGAACTTCAAGCTGGTGCAGATGCTATATTTGAAAAAGTAAAATTTGGAAAAATTAAAATTAAGATTTCAAGAGAGTATAGTTTGATAGATGCAAAAAAGGCTCACGCAGATTTAGAAGCAAGAAAACTTACAGGCCCAACCATATTAATTCCTTAATGAGCGGGAAAATTATATCGCCTTGTATAAGTATTTGCAGGACTGATCCTGTAACAGGTTTTTGTTATGGTTGTGCGAGAACCAATGAAGAGAAGAGAAAGTGGAAGGATGAAAATATTGCTGACGATTGGAGAGAGGAAAATCTAAAAATAATTATAACTAGAATGCATGGTTGGCAATTAGAAACTTTTAAAGAGTCTTATGAACACAAAAAAAGCAAAGGAATTTCTTTATATAAAAAAGATTTATTGGAGAAAAAGTAAAATTACAAATCATTTTTCATCGAGTCCATATCACTCAGATGATATTTTAAGGCCTGGTTTGACAGTCTAATTTCTTGCAAAAATAAAAAAATAGAAACAATCATACAAATACAGCAAGCTGCAAAATTTATCCTGGCCATTTGTAAATTGCCAAGATAAAGTAATAAAACTGTTGTCATATTAAATAAGAAACCAAAAGCTGCAAAGCCCATTGTGTACTTTAAAAGGTTAGTTCTATTATTAAGAACATGTAACTGATTTTCTAGTTGAGGAGGTGCTTTTTTATCAAAAATTAATTGATCATGTAAATTTCTGATAAGACCACTTAATGTATGAAACCTGTTGCTATACATTGTCATCATTAAAGGAATAGCTGGGAACATTAATGCTGCTACTGTGTAATCTACATTCATATCGAATCAAATTGATTATGAAGTTAGTGTTTGATATTTACAAGTAATATTTCATGCAGCAATTAAAAATATTCGTAGAACTAACAAGATTGAATAAACCAATAGGGTATATGCTATTGTTTTGGCCTTGTTCCTGGGGATTGGCTTATGCATATTACTTTAACAATACATTTAATTTATTTTTATACTATTTAGTATTATTTTTTCTAGGATCAGTTTTAATGAGAAGTGCTGGATGTATTTTTAATGATATTGTTGATAAAGATTTTGATAAAAAAGTTAAGAGAACTAAATTTAGACCAATAGCTTCAGGAAAAATTAGTATAAAGCAATCTTTTATCTATGTAATATTATTATGTTCAATTGCACTTTTAATATTGTTACAATTTAATTTATTAACGATTACACTTGGGTTGAGTTCTATGTTTTTGGCCTTCGCGTACCCTTACATGAAAAGAATTACATATTGGCCGCAATTATTTCTTGGTATTACTTTTAATTGGGGAGTTATAATGGCCTGGGCCGCAGTTAATAACAGTATATCATTAGAAATTATAATACTTTACATTTCAGCCATATTTTGGACATTGGGCTATGACACGATTTATGGAGCTCAAGATATATCGGATGATGAAATTATTGGTCTCAAATCAACATCAATTAAATTTAAAAAAAAAATAAATCAATTTGTAGCATCAATGTATTTAATAAGCACAGTTTTAATTTGTTACTTATTTAAAAATGAAATTGGATACAATATTTTCACTCTACTGCTGAGTTTATTTTTATTCTCTCTCATTTTTCAAGTATTCATATTTGATAAAAAAAAAAAGGAAAGTTGCTTAAAAATGTTTAAGACCAACAGTTTATCTGGATTGTTTTTATTTCTAAGTATTCTTACTTTGACTATTAAATGACACTTAAAGAAAATAAAAAAATATTGATTAGGCTGTATTATGAGTATGTTAGAAAACATTTAAAAAAAATATTTTTAGCTTTGATTTTGTCAATTGTAGTTGCTGGAACTACATCTTCTATTGCTTGGCTTCTTGATCCGGCAGTTAAAAAAATATTTATTGAGAAAGATAATACATACGCTTGGCTGATACCATTATTAATTATAATTACATTTTCGCTAAAAGGTTTTTCTCTTTATTTGGCTAGGATGAAAATAATAAGAGTTGGCCAAGAAGTTGCAGGTGAAATACAAAAGAAAATAGCTAAAAATATTTTGACAACTGATATACAAACTCTTGATAACAGGCACTCAGGAAAATATATCTCAAATATTCTTTATGAAGCAAGCCATGTTCAAAATTTAGTAAGCACAGCTGTATTAAATTTAATGAAAGACTCATTTTCAGTAATAGCTTTAGTGTCAGTAATGTTTTACCAAAATTGGAAATTAGCTTCTTTTGCAATATTGATGATGCCATTAGCGGCTGGATTTGCAAAAAGTTTAGGCAAAAGAGTTGGAAAAGCTATTGGAAAAGCCGGAGATGCAAGTGGAAAGTTTGTAGCATATTTATCAGAAATATTTAAAGGCTCTAAAATTATTAGAATATATCAAAAAGAAGATAAAGAAGCTGAGTATGCAAATAAAATGATAGATGATCTCGTTGAAAAAAATATAAAAATTAATAGTGTATTAATAAGAGCTACTCCAATTATGGAAACTTTAACAGGGTTCATGATTGCTGGATTTATTTTTTTTTCTGGAAAACTTATTTCGTCTGGTGAACTGGAGGTGAATAATTTTTTCTCATTCTTGGCAGCTATGATGCTCGCATATCAACCAATTAGATCATTAGCTACAATAAATATTGCAATAAATCAGGGATCAACTGCTTTTAAGAGAATCACTGATGTAATTGATCAAGATATTAAAATATCAAATGAAATAAATTTACCTGATTTAAATATTATACAATCAAATATTAAATTTCAAAATGTTGAGTTTAAATATTTGTCCACAAAATCCAAAGCGTTGCATAATGTAAACTTCGATATTAAAGGAGGGTCTATTTCAGCATTTGTAGGTCATAGCGGGGCTGGAAAAAGCACAATTATAAATCTATTACCCAGATTTTATGATCCACAAGAAGGTAGAATTCTTATTGATGAGCAAAATATCAAAGAGGTTACACTTCAATCATTAAGAAAAAATATATCTTTAGTAAGTCAAGATGTAGTTCTTTTCGATGATACTATTAAAAAAAATATATTGTACGCTGAAGAATCTGCATCAGATGAAGATATTGTAAAAGCTTGTAAATTTGCTGCTGCTCACGAGTTTATTTCCAAAATGCCAGAGGGATACGAGACGATAATTGGGGAAAATGGGGTAAAATTATCAGGAGGACAAAAACAAAGAATTTCAATAGCTAGGGCAGTTTTAAAAAAATCTCCTATAATTCTATTAGACGAAGCAACTTCTTCTTTAGACTCTGACTCGGAGGAAATGGTTCAAAACGCAATAATAAATCTGACAAAAAATAAAACAACACTTGTTATAGCACATAGATTATCAACTATTCATAATGCAAACTGTATTTTTGTAATGAAAGAGGGAAAAATTATTAATTCGGGTAATCATGAATTTCTTATAAACAATTGTAATGAATATAAATCATTATATGAAAAACAATTAAAATAAATAATGTTATTTCTATACAAAATTTTGACAAGTATTTTGTATCCCTTTTTAATTGTTTTTATTTTTTTTCGTAAGCTAAAAAAAAAGGAGCATCCAAAAAGATATAAAGAAAAAATCTTTTCATGGAATTTTAACATCAAAAGAGAGAAAAATACAAAACTTCTTTGGTTTCACGCTGCTAGTATTGGAGAGCTTGGAAGCGTGATGCCAATAATCAAAGAGTTAAATTCAAATTATGAGAAGCTTGAATTTTTAATTACTACCACAACTTTAAGTTCAAGTGATTTTGCTCATAAAAATTTTATTAAATATAATAATGTTTACCATAGATTTTTGCCACTAGATGTATCTTTTTTAATGAAAAAATTTCTGAATTATTGGATGCCTGCTGCAGTATTTTTGGTTGATTCGGAAATTTGGCCAAACTTAATTTTAGAAATAAATAAAAAAAAATTACCCTTAGCATTAATAAATGCCAGAATCACTAATAAAAGTTTTAAAAGGTGGAAATTTTTTTTAAATACCTCAAGAAAAATTTTTAGCTTAATTGATTTAAGTCTCACTGCTAATGAAGAAACAATAAAATATTTACACGAATTTGGAGTAAAAAATGTACATCATTATGGAAATATAAAGTTAGCCAATAAAGTAGAAATCTCCAGTATAAAAAATTTGAATGAAAAAATTTTAAAAGAGAATAAATTTTGGTTAGCTGCTAGCACTCATCAAGGAGAGGAAAATTTATGTCTAAAAGTTCACTTAAATTTGAAAAAGAAATTTAAAGAAGTGATAACAATAATCGCACCAAGACACATTGCCAGAGTTGATAAAATTAAAGAATTATGTAATTATTTTAAATTTTCATCACAAATATTAAATGAAAAAGATATTATTCAGAAGGATAAGGAAATAATAATTATAAATTCTTTTGGTGTATTAAATAGCTATTTTAAATTTACAAAATCTACATTTATTGGAAAATCTACTATAGAAAATTTAAAAAATGATGGGGGTCAAAATCCTATAGATGCAGCAAAACTTGGTTGTAAAATCTATCATGGCCCCTACGTATATAACTTTAAAGAAATTTATCGAATCTTAAATAAATACAATATTTCTAAAATGATTGAAGATGAAATGGACTTAAGTAATAATTTAACGCAAGATTTTGGAAGTGAGGGTGGTAAAAACTTTGAAAATGGATCTTTTTTAAATGAGTTAGGAAATAATATATTTAACAAAACAATGCAAAAAATAAACGGTTTTATATCCAATGAAGCTAAATAAGCCCGAATTTTGGAATAAAAAAATCGGTCTGTTATCAATAGTATTCTATCCTTTAACTTTTTTAGTTTTACTTTTTATATTTTTAAAAAAAAAATTTTCTAGTCAAAAAAAATTTAAAATCCCAATTATTTGCATAGGAAATATATATATTGGCGGTACTGGAAAAACACCCACTTCAATTTTATTATCTAGGGAACTTTCTAAACTTGGAATAAATCCAGTAATCTTAAGAAAGTATTATAAAAATCAAAATGATGAATATGCACTTATTAAACATAACTTTGTAGATCTTATTTTAAATAAAAGTAGAACTATTGGGTTAAAAGAGGCAGAAAATAAAAAGTATGACTTAGCAATACTCGATGATGGTCTTCAGGAGTATAAGATTAAAAAAGATTTAAGCATAGTCTGTTTTAATAGCAACCAACTTATAGGAAATGGTCTAGTTTTGCCCTCTGGCCCTCTAAGAGATGTGATGAGTTTTCTTAAAAATGTAGATATTGTTATAATAAATGGTGAGAAGAATCTAAACTTTGAAGAAAAAATTCTTAAAATTAATAAGAATTTAGAAATTTATTACTCTTCTTATAGGTTAAATAATTTTGAAACGTTTAAGAATAAAAAATTATTTGCCATCGCGGGAATTGGAAATCCAGAGAATTTTTTTCAATTAGTTGCGAAAAATGGACTTAATATTGAAAAAAAATTGATTTACCCTGATCATTACATATTTTCTAAATCTGAAATTGAAAATATTATTTTAGAAGCTAAAAATAAAAATTATACTATAATCATGACTGAAAAAGATTATTTTAAAATTAAAGATTTCAATTTTACTAGTCTAAATCATTTAAAGGTTTCATTAGATATAAAAGAAAAAGAAAAACTTTTAAAAAGGATAATAAGATTATATGAAACAAATTAATTACTTATTGCAAGCAATATTTGTTTATATATTTTTTTTCATAGGATTTATTTTAAGATTAAATATTAGTAGAAAATTATTTAGTTCATTATTTTCTTTCGTTGGACCTCTTTTTAAATCGCAAAAAATTATTGAGAACAATTTGAATATTTTTTCAAAGAAATTCTCGAAAATTGATGAAAAAAGAATTATCAAAAGTATGTGGAAAAATTATGGGATGACATTTATAGAGTACGTATTTCTTAATAATTTTCTTAAAGATAGTTCCCATCTAAATATTAAAGGAAAAGAAGTTTTAACCAATCTTTCAGATAATGGTAATCCTGTTATTTTTGTATCAGGTCATTTTGCAAATTTCGAACTTATGTCAATGGAGATTACTAAACATAACATACCTTTAGCCACCATTTATAGGCCACTTAACAACAAATTTATTAATCCGTTTATGGAATATTTGCGTAAAAAATATATTTGTAAAAATCAAATTAAAAAAGGTATTAATGGTGTTCGAGACTCAATCGAATTTATCAAAAATAATCACAGTATTGCACTTATGATAGATCAAAGAGTAAGTGAGGGTGAAAGAATTGAGTTATTTGGTGCGCCAGCTTTGACAACGACATTACCAGCACAACTTTCTTTAAAATATAATATAGACATAATACCTGTTTTCATTGAAAGAGAGAAAAACAATAATTTTATTATCGAGTTTCAAAATCGAATTCATCCTAAAAATTTTAAAAATAAATATGAACTCACTAAAGAATTAAATTATATTTTAGAAAAAATGATAATAAGAAATCCTTATCAATGGATTTGGACGCATAATAGGTGGAAATAAAATTATTTTTCTTTTATTTTAAATCTCTCATTAACCTCTTTCGGTGAAAAATATGCCTCTTGTAAATCTACATTCCAATAACAAAGATCTTGTAGTAATATCTTTTTTCCTGATATTGCACACAAAACATGGTCCCCTTCTTCTAGGACCTCGAAATAGTTGTGTTTAAAAACAAGTTTAGCTTTTTTTTTTCTCATCAATAAATTATACAATATATATTTTGTCATGAATATTGGATTAATTGGTAGCGGTGGACGGGAACATTCCCTGTGTAAAAAAATATCTGAGTCAAAAATAGTAAGAAAAATATTTTGTTTTCCAGGAAATGCTGGTACGGCAAAAATAGCTAGAAATATTGATGTAAATATTCTTGATTTTAAAAAAATTCTAAAACTTATTAGATTTCATAAAATTAACCTCGTTGTAATTGGACCTGAAGAACCACTAGTTAAAGGTATCGTTGATTTTTTAAAAAAAAATAAAGTAATGGTTTTTGGTCCAAATAAATATGCTGCAAAATTAGAGGGATCAAAAGCATTTATGAAATACCTATGCGCTAAAAATAAAATTCCGACTGCTAATTTCAAAGTTTGCACGAAAGAAAAACAAGTAATGTTTTTTTTAAACAGATCTAAATTACCAATAGTTGTTAAGGCAGATGGTTTGGCTGCTGGAAAAGGCGTTACTATCTGCAAAACTAGAGAAGAAGTAATTAATATCTCTAATGAGATTTTTAATGGAAAGTTTGAAACATCAAAAAAAGTTGTTCTAGAGGAATTTTTGGAAGGTGAGGAAGCTAGTTATTTTATCGTTGTTGATGATATAAATTTCAAATTTTTTGGTACAGCACAAGATCATAAAAGAGTTTATGAGAAAGATAAAGGTCCTAACACTGGTGGCATGGGAGCCTATTCTCCTGCACCAATAATAACAAAAACTTTAGAAAAAAAAATTATATCGAAAATTATTAAACCAACTCTAAATGCGCTAAAGAGAAAAAAACAATCTTATAAAGGATTTTTATATGTCGGTTTGATGATAAAGAAAAATGAGCCTTACCTTATAGAATATAACGTTAGAATGGGTGATCCGGAATGCCAGGTTATATTACCTAGACTAAAAACCGATTTGGTTAAGATTTTTAAAAACACAATTAAAAATAGTTTAGAAAAAATAAAAATAACTTGGAAAAAAGAAAAATGCATGACAGTTGTTCTATGTTCTAAAGGATATCCTGGAAATTATAGAAAAAATCTACCAATCAAAAATATTAATAAGATTAAAACACCAAAAAATTCTTTTATTTATCATGCAGGAACAATACTTTCTAATAATGAAATTAGATCAAATGGTGGGAGAGTTTTAAATGTTACCTCATCAGGTAATAGCTTTCTACATATTAGAAGGAAAATAATTTCAATAATTAGAAAATTAAATTGGAAAAGAGGATTTTACCGTAAAGATATTGGTTGGAAAGTGATTAATAGAAATGAGAATTATTAGCGGTATATTAAAAGGCAGATCAATCAATTTTTTAAAAAATTCAAACACCAGACCACTTAAAGATTCAGTTAAAGAAAATATTTTTAATATTTTAAAACATTCAAGTTCAATAAAAATTGATTTAAAAAATTCTAAAGTTTTAGATTTATATTCTGGGATTGGATCGTTTGGTATTGAATGTATTTCAAGAAATGCCCTTCAAGTAACTTTTGTTGAGAAAGATTCTAGCGCGGTAAACGTTTTAAGAAAAAATTTAACAAATTTAACCATAATAAAAAAGACAAAAGTACATAACGATTCAATAGAAAATTTTTTAAATGAAAATAAAGATAATAAGTTCAATATTATTTTTTTAGATCCACCCTTTAAAGATAAAAATTTTAAAAATTATCTTGCACTGATTAAAAAAAATATAATTTACGAGAAAAATCATATTATTATTATTCATAGAGAAACTAAAACAGATGATGAATTAGAACAAATTTTTAAGATAATTGAAATAAAAGAATATGGACGATCAAAAATTATTTTTGGGGAATTTAGGTAAGAATTTTTTTTGTAAAATCTTTCACTTGTTCCACAGCCGGTTGATCAAATGGATTAATATTTAATAATTTGCCCACAATAATTGTCTCTAAAATAAAATAAGAAAATAATTTTCCTAAAACTTCTTCGTTATTCGTTTTTAATCTTATTTCTCTAAATGGAATTTTTTTTCTTTTGAAAGATTTAATTAAAGCATTTTTTTGAGCTTTTTTTACTGAGGTCAATTTTTTTTTATTTAAAAAACTTTTTAAATTAATACTTTTATTTATAAAAATTTTCACGTTTGTTTTCTTTTCAAAACTAAAAATATTAAAGAATTTATCTTTAGGTCCGTCCAAGTATAATTGTAATAAACTATGATGGTCTTTTGGCACGTTGGATACAACTGGCAAAAAACCTAAATTTCTTTTTCCCAAACTTTCAGCTATCAATTGTTGACACCAATATAAAAACTTTTCACATTCAGGAATATAGTTTAAGAAAATTAAATTATTAAATTTTTTTGATTTCATCAAATTTGCTAACATAACTGTATTTTGTTTTAAAAAGATTTTATTTTTTTGTTTCAGACAATCTAAAATTTGTGATCTTAATTTTTTAATATTTATTCCCATTAAATGAGCTGGTACAAGACCCACTTCAGATAAAACTGAATATCTTCCGCCTATAAAATTTTTATGTTCTACATAAAAAAGATTCATTATTTTACAAATTTTAAAAAGAGAATTATTTTTTCGTTCGGAGATAATTATAACATTTTTGGAATTTTTCTTAATTATATTAAGAGAAAAAGAATTGGATAGCGTTTCTATAGTGTTGCCTGATTTTGAGATTATTATAAAAAGTATCTTTGATAAAGTTTTCTTTTTAAAATTAACTATATTATCCTCATTAATATCATTAAAGAAAAAAATATTTTTTTTTATTTTTTTTTTAAAAAAATTATAAATTGCCTCAGAACCTAATATAGATCCACCCATCCCAATAATTGCTATTTCTTTAAATTTTTTAAATTTTTTTAAATCTTTGGTTTTAAAGTCAAAATGAAGATTGTTGTCCAAAACGTTTAAAGTTTTTCTACTATTTTTAACATCCTTTTTAATTGCTTCAAAAATCTTTTCAAATTTTTGATTAAGCTTATAAGAAGTAGTCTTACTTAAGAATTTTTTATGGATACTATTATTTAAAATTAAGAATTTACTGTTCACTTACGTATTCTATTTAAAATTGAGTCTTCTACTGAAGAATTATTATTTTTAGAGCCCTGTGATTTAGGAACTTTAAGTATTTTTTTTATTTTATCCTCTTCGTCATTTTTTTTATCTATTGATCCAGGTGTTGGAATTTTTTCATAGTCTGGTGGTACTTCGAGAGGATTTCTTTTTTTAACTAAAAATTCATCTGTGGTTCTAACCTTTTCATTTCTTAAAACCTTCGAAGCATCATCTAACCCTCCACAAGATGAAAGAAAAAATATTGCTGTAATCAAAATTAATAAAATCTTCATTTTTAATTCTTTAAAAAAAAGCTCCTTATAACGAATAGTACCACACCAACAGTTATAAATATATCCGCAACGTTAAAAGTAAACCAGTGAAAGTTTTCATAATGAAGGTCAATAAAGTCAGGGACTCCATTATAAATTATTCTATCATAAAAGTTACCTGAAGCTCCTCCTATAATTACCGAATAAATCAGCTTATCTATTTTTGTTGATGAAATGAAAAAATAAAGCAAAATTAATATTACAAATCCAATCAAAATTGTAATTAAGTTATAAATTAGAGTTGAATTGGTACTTAACAAACCAAACCCGATACCAATATTCCAAATTAAGTCTAAATTGATATAATCATTAAAATAATATGTATCATCAGTAAAATTATTTAAAATGAATAATTTTGTATATCTATCTAAAAAAAAAATTATTGAAATTACAATTAAACAATAAAAATTATTTTTTGTTATGATTTTGTTTTTTATTTCTTTAAGCTCAATCAAAATATTGACTTTCTATTTTATGGGGCAACTTTCTCTTACACATTTTTTCTCTAAAATTTTCCAACATCGTTCACATTTTTGTCCTTGGGCCTTTTTAACTTCAATCTTAATACCATCATTATTTGACAATTCTTTTTCTGCTTTTGAAACAATAAAATAATCTGCTAAATCTAATTTTTCGAGAAGTTCAAATTTATCTTTTTTTAAGATTAATTTTATTTCTGCCTCTAAACTTGACCCAATTTCCTTGTTAGCCCTTTTCTCTTCAATTGCAATATTTGCTTCTTGTTTAATTTTGAATAAATTAGACCATTTCTCATTAAGCTTTTCATTTTTCCAATTGGCTGGGATCTTTACAAAATTATTTTCGTGAATACTTTCGTCATTATTTTTATTTACTAAACCATAGATTTCCTCAGTAGTAAAAACTAAAATTGGAGCAAACCACTTTAATAAGCTTTCTAAGATTATGTTTAAAACAATTACACAATTTTTTCTTTTTTTTGAATTTATACTATCACAATAAAGAACATCTTTTCTTATATCGAAATAAAAAGAAGAAAGATCCAGTGTACAAAAATTTAATAGATCTTTATATAATTTATGAAAATTGTAATTTTTCAAATTTTCACCCACTGATTGACTAATTAAGAATAGCTTATGTAAAATAAACTGCTCTAATTCATCAAATTCATTAAGTTTAATTTTTTCAAAATTTTGTTTTTCAAAATTATCTTTTAAGTTTCCAAGCATAAATCTAAAGGTATTTCTAATTTTTCTATAAGACTCTGCATGCTGTACTAAAATATTTTTGTCTATTCTTAAATCTTCCGCATAATCAGATGCTGAGGTCCAAACTCTAAGTATGTCTGCGCCATAGTTCTTTAAAATATCTTCTGGTGAAATAACGTTACCCATCGATTTAGACATTTTCAAACCTTTGCCATCCACAACAAAACCATGTGAAAGAATACTTTTAAATGGTGCTTTTCCTCTAGTCCCACATGATTCTAATAAAGATGAGTGAAACCACCCTCTATGCTGGTCAGATCCCTCTAAATACATATCTGCAGGCCATTTTAAATCTTTTCTTTTTTCTAAGACAAAACTGTGCGTTGAGCCACTATCGAACCATACTTCAACTATATCGTTAAGTTTTTCGTAGTCTTTAGCATTGTAGTCATTGCCTAAAAAAGTTTTTGCGTCATCTGTAAACCAACAATCGGAGCCTTGCTTTTCATAAATAGAGGCAATTCTATCTATAATTTTTTGATCTCTTAATGGCTCTTTTGTTTTTTTATTAATAAATATTGGCAATGGCACGCCCCAAACTCGTTGTCTTGAAACACACCAATCTGGTCTACCTTCAATCATTGATAAAAGCCTGTCTTTACCTTTATTTGGGTAAAAAACAGTCTCACTTATAGCTTTAACTGCTTTATCTCTTAATTTATTTTTTTGCATGGAGATAAACCATTGGGGTGTCGCTCTGTAAATTAATGGAGCCTTAGATCTCCAAGAGTGGGGATAGCTATGATTAAGTTTGTCATTTTTAAGTAATTGTTTTTGCTCTTTTAGTTTTTCTATCACGATCGGGTCAGCCTTAAATACGTGTGTATTTGTAAAATAAGGTACCTCTTTTGTATAAACGCCTGAGTTATCAACTGTATAAAGTGATGGTATATTATTTTTCAAACATAAGTTAAAATCGTCTGGACCATGGCTTGGAGCACAATGAACGATCCCCGTTCCCTGCTCCAAATTTACAAATTGGGCATCTAACATTGGAACATCATAGTCAAAATCCATTTTAACAAATGGATGATTACATATTGTTCCTTTAAATTCTGAGCCTTTAAAAGTTTTTAATTCTTTAAAATTTTTTATTTCACACTCTTTAGTTATTGATTCAATTAAATTTTTTGCAACTACAATTTTATTGTTTTTAAAATGCTCAAGCTGGTCGATTTCCAAAACTGCATATTCAATATTACTATTAAAAGCTAATGCTTTGTTAGCAGGTATAGTCCAGGGAGTAGTAGTCCAAATTATTATGTTTGTGTCTTTTAGGAAATCTTTATCAGTCTCCTTAACTTTAAATGCAACGTAAATTGTATTCGAGGTATGATCTAAATATTCTACTTCAGCATCAGCTAAAGCAGTTTTTTCTACAGTAGACCAAAGAACTGGTTTAAACCCTTGATATAGACTTCCATCTAAAAGAAATTTTCCCAACTCTCTCACAATTTGAGCCTCCGCCTCGTAACTCATTGTAGAATAATAATTTTCAAAATCTCCTACTACTCCTAGTCGTTTAAACTCTTTTATGTGAACATCAATCCAGCTTTTTGCAAATTCTCTGCATTCTTGTCTAAAATCTTTAATAGGAACTTCGTCTTTATTCTTTTTCTTTTTTTTATATTGTTCTTCTATTTTCCATTCTATAGGAAGCCCGTGACAGTCCCAGCCTGGGACATAAACAGAGTCTCTACCATTCATTTGATGAAAACGAGTTATCATATCTTTTAAAATTTTATTTAAAGCTGTACCCATATGTATATGACCATTTGCATAAGGCGGCCCATCGTGAAGTACGAACTTTTCTTTTCCTTTTGACTTTTTTCTAAGTTTTTCAAAAATTTTATTTTTTTCCCATTTCTTTAAAATTTCAGGCTCTTTA
>MDTB01173592.1_pt1 | contig 13765 bp, 15 predicted proteins | sample 811161 | NCBI WGS metagenome assembly MDTB01 (sample SAMN05326650, study PRJNA326480) | marine metagenome | isolation source: seawater | place: Mediterranean Sea | collected 2009
AAAAAATTATTGTATACAAATGAATTAATTTTATTACAAATTAAATAAATGGAATTTTCAAGTATATTTAACTCAAAATTAACAAATTATTTGTTCATTTTTAATCTAGCTATAGTTTTTTTTATAATTTATTTTTTAATAAGAACAAAAATTAATCATCCATTTTTTCTTAAAGTAAGTGATCACGCCTATCATACAAACAAAGTTTATAATAATGCCGGTTTATTATTAATTATTATTTTTTTGTTTAATAATATTTTAATTTATTATTATGCAGAAGAATTTTCAGAATTATTTATCAGTTACTCATCGAGATATTATTTATTTTTAACCAGCGTTTTTTTTCTATTATTAATTTCTATTTTAGATGAGTTTAAACAAATAAAACCGACCATAAGATTAATATTTCAAATTACTATTTGTTATTTAAGTCTTCCTATATTTAAATTTCCAATTTTAGAATTTCTACCTCAAAAACTTGAGTTTTTAATTATTGTTTATTTTTTTATTTTGATAATTAATACCAATAATTTTATCGATGGATCTGATGGGGTGATGAGTGTAAGCTCACTAACCATCTATTTAGGTGTCATCATGTTTTCCTATTTAGAAAATCAAGTATACCCAGCAACTTTAATCTCAATTATTATGCTATCTCTGATTTTGCCTTTTTTATTTTTTAATTGGCCAAAGGCGAAAATATTTCTAGGTGATACAGGAAGTATACCTATTGGTTTTATAAATGGTTATTTAATAATTTTTTTAGCCCAAATAGATTATATATTTTTTGGAATTATTTTATTTCTATATCCTTTAGTAGATATAAATCTAACATTGTTAAGAAAATCACTTAGTGGGATACCACCATGGGCAAGATTATTTGATTATTTTTTTTTAGCACCAACACTTATAGGGGGCATGAGTCATTTATACGTATTAAAAAGAATAATTTTTGTATCACTAATTAATTTAATTTTAGCGTTTTTTTATTACATTAATAATAAAGATATTTTTTTTTTAATTGCTTTTATTCCAAACGTTTACTTAATATTTGTATTTAACAAATTTCGAAAATAAAAGATACGAATTAACTTTTTTATTACACTGGGTGTTAAATGATATAACGATTTAAGTAAAATAAGTATTATCATCTTAAAAAAGTTATTCGTACCACATCTAAATAAAAGTAATTGAATTAAAATTTCACTTTTAATCAAATTAAATCCTGTTCTTCTTAAAAAAAAATTTTCTTTTATATTCATAATAACAAGTGGTTTTTTTAAATTTTCAAAAACAAAACCTGAACTTATTAATTTTATCCATAAATAATAATCCTCCATCCTATTAATATCATCATAACCTCCTCGAGATATTAATATTTCTTTTCTAAACATTATTGTTGGATGATTCATAGGATTTCTATAAGGTAAATTTTTTTTAATTTCACTTAAACTTAAAGGATTTTGTTTCAAAGTTTTTTTTCCAGAATTTAAGTTTTGTTCATAAACTGCAGATCCCAAAACAGAAATATGTTTTTTAGAGGTAAGATAGTTATATTGAGTTTCAAATCTTTTAGGTAATGAAACATCATCACTATCTTGAATTGCAACTATATCTAAACTTGCTAGTTTTAAAGCCTTATTATAAGACTTCGAAATACCAAGATTCTTATAATTTTTAATTATTTTTAAATTTTTAAATTTTTTTTTAAAATTTATTGTTTCCAGAATTAATTCTTTTTTTTTAACACCATCCAATACAATTATTATTTCTTTAGGTAAGTAAGATTGTTCAATCAAACTTTTGAGGGACTCTTTATATAATTGTATTTCAATTCCGTCATACAAAGCCATTATAACAGAAAATTTTTTAATTTTTTTTTTCAAAATCTAAATTTTACTTAAGACTTTTTTTCAAATCTCACTTTTAATATTCTTTTAACAGTCCATATGGATGTTTCCAATGGAGCCATTTTACTTTGGCCCACTCTTTCGAAATAATCTATATTAATATACTTTAATTTTAATTTTCTTTTGTGAAATGCAAGTAGCAATTCAACTGGTAAGGAAGGTCCATCAGCAAAATAATTAATCCTACTTAGTGTTTCTTTGTTATATGCTCTCATGCCGGAATGAAGATCTGGTATTTTTTTTAAAAACATTATACTTGCAAATATTGAAAAAATTTTATTACCAATATAATTAATTAATTTCATGTTTTCAGGTTTTGAATCAAGTCTGTTACAATCTATTAGTTTGTAATCTTCATCTAAAATCAACTTTGATAGAAAATCAATTTGATCTGTTGGATATGTGGAGTCACAGTCCATAGTTATTATCACATCCCTTGTACAAGATTTTAACGCAAGATCCATTGCTAAACCATAACCTTGAGGTGGATATTGTTTTATTGCTTGAACTCCAAGCTGTTTTGCTATTTCAAATGTCTTGTCTTTACTACTATCAACTAAAATAATTTCAATTCTATTATCTATATTAAAAATGTCTTGAACAATTTTTTTTATTGACCCCTCTTCATTCATTGAAATCATTGCAACACTTATTTTGTCTCCATGCTTAATCATTTTCAAAATCCATAATGTTTTTTATTTGTAATTAAAAATTTTATAGTTTTTATAATTGTTTGCTTACTGGAATTTTTATTTGACCAGCCAAATTTTCGAAATTTGGAATCGTTTATTCTAACAATTGGGACATCTCCTCTCCACCCTCTATTTCCGCCGGTATATTTTTTTTTAATTTTTTTTATTTTAAAGGCTTTTAAAGTTAATTTTAAAATTTCATTTACAGATATAAAATCCCTAGTTGATAAATTATAAACTTGATGATTTTTAAATTTAAAACTCTTAGCTTTAATTAAAGCGCTAACAACATCAGAAACATGTAAATATGATTTGCTTTGTTTTCCATTGCCAAGAATATTAATTTCTTTTTTATTCTTAAATAATTTTTTTACAAAGTCATAACAAACACCATGGGTACAATTATCGCCAGAGACATTAGCAAATCTAAATGATATACCAGTAATCCCCACAAGATTAGAGTATGAAGCAATAAGATTTTCACAGTACAATTTACTTGCACCATAAGTTGAAATTGGATTGGTTATGGTTTTATCTTCTATCAATGGTTTATCTTTTTTATCACCATATACTCCACTTCCAGAAGCAAAAATAATTTTTTTAATATTATTTTTTCTCATTGCTTCTAATACATTTCTTAAAAGAACAGTACCTTCTATAAAATCAATATCTGGATTTTTTACAGCTGCTGCTATGTCTGGGTTTGCAGCAAAATGATAAACCAGGTCCGTTTTTTTTATTACTTTATTAAGTTTATTTTGATTTTTTAAATCAGCTTTAATAATTTTAATTTTTTTACTTTTCTTTAAAAACCATTTTTTTCCAGAAGAAAAATTATCATAGATTACTATTTTTTTAATTTCTTTGAGTTTATTTATCTCATTTACTAAATTGCTACCTATAAAACCAGCTCCACCAGATATAAATAAATTCATCAAGAAATTACTTAATTGATTCCCAAGTCGTTTTGTTTTCCATTAAATTAGGATGACTCACTAAAAAATGCCAAATAACAGAAGTTAATCCCTCAGTAATTGGCGTTACAAAATTACTGTCGTCTATATCAAAAACCAAACACACATCTGATTTCTTGTTTGCATAACCTGTTTCTTTTCCAATTACAGAGATTATTTTGCATCCTATTTCTTTAGAATAATCAATACAATTAACCAAGTTAACAGATATATTTTTTTCTTTTGATCCTCCACCAACTGAATAAACCATTACTACGTCATTAGAGTTTAATTTTGATCCTTTTAAATAATTTTTATACGAGTTTTCCCAACCCTCATCATTAATTCTTGCTGTTAATTCTGATACATTGTCTGTTGGAGTAAATGATTGAAGATTACAAATTTTTCTAAAATCATTAACCGCATGGCTACAATGTCCTGCCGAACCTCCAACTCCAATTAAAAACAATCTACCATTTTTATTTTTACATTCTGCCAATATCAACACCATTTTATCTAAAATTTTATTGTCGATTTTACTCAGTGATGAAATGTTTTTATTAATAAATTCTTTTGAAAAGCTCATGCTTAATTTCTTCCTAATATTACAGAACCATCATAATCAAAGTTGTATTTAAGTTCCTGTAATTTTAAATTTTTCATTTTTGAACGTAGTTTTAGCTTATCTTTAGTGATAAATAAAACAAATCCACCACCTCCTGCTCCAATTAATTTTGCCCCTAAAGCCCCATTTTGTAAACCATATTCAATTAAATTATTAATACTATTAGAGCTCATATTTTTTGACCTTTTCATTTTATAATTCCAATGTTCATTCATTAAATCTGCATAGTCCTTAACAGACCCTCTTTGAAAAACATTAATTGTTTCGTTTGCTATTTCTTTTACAAAATCCAAAGATTGTATTAGTTCTTTATTTTTCTTTTTTGTTTTTTTTTTCTTGTTCTCCTAAAATATTTTTTGATTGTCTTGTATAACCAGTAAAATAAGTTAAAAAACTATCATCTAATTCCTCGCTAAAATCTTGAGAAATTTTTAATTCCTCTATTTTTGTTTTTCCATTTTTTGAAATTTTTATTATCTTTAAGCCTCCATAACTAGAAATAAAAGGATCTTGTTTTCCAGAAGGCTCTTTTAAAATATCCATTTCTATTTTACAGGCATAATCAGCTAGTTCGTATCTGCTCAAATTTTTATTATAAAATGAATTCACAACGTTTATTAATCCTACCAAAAATGTACCTGATGATCCAAGTCCTGTTCCAGCTGGGACATCTGAAATACTTGATATTTCTAAGTAGTCAGGAACTTTAAAAAAACTCAATGTTTCTCTTATTGCATTATGTTTTATTGAACCAATTGTTTTTTTTTTTTCTATTTCTGAGTATTTTAACAAAAAATTTTTCTTCCATGTCTTGTTAACTGTTACATATATGTATTTATTTATTGCAGCACTGATTACCAATCCACCCTTTAATTTGTAATATGATGGCAAATCAGTTCCACCACCAGCAAGTGAAATTCTTAATGGAGATCTGCTAAGAAACATAAATTGAATATATTATAATTTTAATTTTTTTTAATTTTATATATACGTATATTAGTGAATAAAAAACCACCTATCATTATACTTGCTGGCGGAAAAGCAACAAGACTTAGGCCAATTACCAAAAATATACCTAAATCAATGGTTTTGATAAATAATAAACCATTTTTATATTATCAATTGAAACAGCTAAAAAGATTTAATTTTGAAAAAATAATTATTTCTACAGGGTATAAAAGTAGGGTTATTGAAAATTATGTTGAGAAAAAATTCAAAGATAAATCAATATCAATAGTAAAGGATACCAAATATTATTCTGGAACAGGTGGTGCTATTAAAAATTGTCTAAAATATATAAAGAATAATTTTTTTGTTATTTATGGTGATAGCTATCTTAGTATAAATTATAATAAAGTTTATAAAAAATTTTTATATAGTAAAAAAAATATATTAATTACAGCTTTTAAAAATAAAAATAAATACGATACTAGCAATTTATTTATAAAAAATAATAAAATCCTTGAATACGATAAAAATTCAAAAAAAGCTGAGCATATTGATTATGGTGTGTTATGTATTAGTAAAAAGGCTTTTAAAAGTGTTAAAAGTTATAGATTTGATTTAAAAAAAATAATAATAAGGCAAATTAAAAATAATAACATTTCTTTTTTTGAAGTAAAAAAAAGATTTTATGAAATTGGTAATAAAGTTTCTTTAAAAGAATTTAAAAAATATGCTAAGAAAAAATTATGATCTAGATGTCCTACTTTTAGCTCACAACGAGGAAAAAACAATTGTCAAAGAAATACTCAATATAATTAAAATTTTAAAAGGAATAAAATTTAGAATTATAGTTGTTGAAGATGGTAGCAAGGACAAAACACAAAAAAAATTAAAATCTTTAAAAAAAAAAATTACTTTAATTTCATCAAAAAAGAGACTTGGTTATACAACCGCTCTTCTAAAAGGAGTTAATGCTGCTAATTCTAAATTTGTAATGCATAGTGATACTGGCAGCAAATTTGATTATAGAGAAATAATTAATTTTTATAAAATCATGTCTAAAAAGAAATTTGACTTAATCGCAGGAAATAGAATAAAAAGATTTGATAGTATTTTTAGACAAATTTTAACCAAAGGCTTAGCAGTTTATTGTAATCTATTTTTTGATATAGACTATAAAGATTATGATTGTGGATTTAAAATGTATAAAACAAACGTTTTAAAAGAAATTCTTAGAGATGGCCTTAAATCAAAAAATTTAATTTCAAGTGAAATTTTTTTAAAATTTATTTTTAGTAAAAAAAAAATAAAGCAGGTAAATGTCAAATATTATGCATCAAAAAATAGAGTATCTAGAGGCCTCCCATTATTTAAAATTTTTAAAGTCATATTTGAAACTATTTTAAATTACAAAAAAATAAAAAAACAAATTTTATGAAAAAAAAAATTATAGCTGTTTTAGGAGGGGGAATATCAGGGCTGGCATTCTCAGCAAATTCAAAGAATCAAACAATAATTATTGAAAAAGAAACAAAATGCGGGGGTCATTGCCAAACAAAAATAGAAAAAAAATTTACTTATGATATTGGCGGGCCGCATATTTTATTTTCAAAAAATAAAAAGATATTGAGATATATGGTTAAGTTGCTGAAAAATAATATATCAATTGGTAAAAGAGATAATAAAATTTTTTATAAAGGAAAATTATTAAAGTATCCTTTTGAGAATGGAATTAATGATTTATTACCGAATGAAAAATTTGATTGTTTAAACGATTTTATTTTTAATAAAAACAAAAGAAATAAACCTAAAAATTTTAAAGACTGGCTATATTATAATTTTGGAAACTTTCTTACAAATGAATATCTTCTGCCATACAACGAGAAAATTTGGAATACTAAAGCTGATAAAATGGATTTTGATTGGGTTGATGGAAGAGTGCCTATTTCTTCAAACCAAGAATTAATCAAAACTGCTGTTGGAATACCAACGGAAGGTTATACTCATCAACTATATTTCTATTATCCAAAAAAAGGAGGTTATGAGGAATTTTGCAAAGCTTTAGAAAAAAAATGTAAAAAAATTAAAACTAATTTTGCAATTAAAAAAATTCATAAAGATAAAAAAAAGTGGATAATTGAAAATAATAATGAAAAAATTATTTGTGATGAAATAGTATCAACTATTCCAATAAAAGATTTGTTAAATTATTTAGCAAAAGTACCTGAAAAAGTTTTAACAGCATCGAAAAATTTAAAATCTAATTCTCTAATTCAAATTAGTTTAGGTTTTAAAACAAATACAAAAATACCTTATACAGCTATTTATTTTCCCAATAAGGACTATTTATTTCATAGAGCCTCTTTTCCACACAATTTTTCAAAAAATTGTGTTCCAAAAAATCATATTTTAGTCAACTTCGAAATAACTGTTAATAAAGGAGATGGAATTTATGAAAAAAATGATAAATTTTTAATTAATCATTGTTACAAAAAAATTACAGAAACGAATTTAATAAAAAATGCAAAATTAAAATATACAAATGTTGAAAGAACCGAATATGCTTATGTAGTAAGGGATTTCAAACATAAAAAAAATTTAAATACGTGTCTAAACTTTTTAAATAAAAAAGGAATACACTCTCTTGGAAGAAATGCCCAATTTTTATATATTAATTCTGATGAGGCAGTAAGGAGAGGTATTGAGATGGCAAAAAAATTTAATGGATAATAATAAAGCTTTTTTTTTTGATAGAGATGGTGTTCTTAATAAAGCAGTAATTAAAAATAAAAAACCTTATCCACCGCAAAATTTAGAGGAACTTATTCTTGATAAAGATGCTTTGGAAATAATCACATTTCTAAAAAAATTTGATTTCAAAATTTTTGTATTTACAAATCAACCAGATGTGTCCAGGAGAAAGATAAAAAAAAAAGAAGTTATTAAAATAAACGATTACATCTCAAAAAAACTTTTAATTGATGAACTATTTGTTTGTTATTGTGCAACTGAAGAATGTTTTAGACGCAAACCAAATCCAGGAATGATTTTTGATGCAAAAAAAAAATGGCATATAAATTTACGAAAAAGTTATGTTGTGGGAGATAGATATAAAGATATCGAAGCTGGTATCAATGCTGGTACTAGAACCATTTATATAAATAATAATTATAATGAAAAAAAACCAAAAAATTTTAATTACTTAATTAAAACTTTAAAAGATATAAAAAAAATTATAAGAAGAGAACATGAATAAATTAAAAATAAAAATATTTGCCGATGGAGCGGATGAAAAACATATGTTGGCTTTAAATAAGCTTCCACATATAAAAGGTTTAACAACAAATCCTAGTTTAATGAAAAAAGCGGGGGTAAAAAACTACAGTGTTTTTGCGAAAAAAATTTTAAAAAAAATCAAAATAAAACCTATATCTTTTGAAGTGTTCTCAGATAAACATGAAGAGATGTATAAACAAGCAAAAATAATTTCCTCATGGGGAAAAAACGTTTATATTAAAATACCAATTACAAATTCCAAAGGTAAAAGTTGTCATAAAATAATTAAGAAACTTTCAGATGAAAAAGTTAATTTAAACATCACAGCTGTTTTTACTATGAATCAGGTAAAAAATTTGAAAAAAAATTTAAACCCTAAATCAAAAAGTATAATTTCTATTTTTGCCGGTAGAATTGCAGATACAGGAAGAAATCCAGCTAATATTATTAAACAAAGTATTAAAATGTTCTCAAAAAATAAAAATATAGAAATATTGTGGGCAAGCACTAGAGAGTTATACAATATATTTGAAGCTAATAATTTAAAATGTCAAATCATAACTGTAACACCAGACATTCTAAAAAAAACTAAACTTATTAATTACAACTTAAATAAATATTCACTTGATACAATAAAAGATTTTTACAATGATGCGAAAGCAGTTGGATACAAAATTTAATAATCCAAATTTTCAATACATTGTCTTAAAGTTTTGTCTAACGGAGTATTTCTAAATAACTTATCTCTTTTTGCATCTAAACAATCAAAATAAGAAAATTTACCAATATTTTTAATTTGATTTAAATTTAAAGGAAAAGGTATAAGAAGATTTAGCCCAGTAAACTTAAATAAATAATGTAGAAATAAAAAAAAATTTTTTGATAACATTAAACTAAAATCTGCTCTATTAGATATGTGTCTTACTCTTTTTACTAAATCTTTAATTTTTATATTGTGACCACTTAAAATATAAGTTTTATTATTATTTTTTTTTAACATTAAAACTATTGATCTACATACATCTCTGATATTTACAAGATTAATACCACCTTCAACATAAAAACCAATCGGGGTCTTGATCATATTTTTAATATTTGATGTAGAAGGAGTAATTTTAAAATCGTTCAAACCGATCATAGAGCTTGGCAAAACTAAAGATATTGGAAATTTATATTTCTTAATTTCTTTTTTTACTATTTTATAAGAGGTTAATTTAGAATTTACGTAAGGATCATTAGAAGAATCTATTATTTTTATATTTTTTTTTAAAATTTGATTATAATTAAGACCTAAAACTGAAACTGAACTTATATATATACCTTTATCAATTTTTAATTTTAAAAAAAGTTTACAAAAATTTTCTGCACTTTTTTTCGCAGTATCTAGTGTAATTTGTCTCAACCTTTCTTCGTGAGAATAAATAGCTGCAGCATGAATGATATAATTTTTTCCAATTGATGCCGAGTAAAAGTCATTAAATTTATTAACATCTCCATATATTATATTAATGTGCTTTTTTTTTAAATTTTTTGTGTTTGAGTTTTTTCTACAAAAAGCAAATACATCATAATATTTTTTTAGTTCTAGACATAAATTAAATCCCAAGTGCCCAGTAGCACCTGTTACTAAAACTTTTTTCATAAAGCGAAACTATTGTAATTTCTTTTTTCTACCAAATAACTTTTCAACTAGACTGCCAAATTTTCTATGTCTGAAAAAAGTATTATCATCGTACATAAATTTTTCTAAAAACATGACATCAAAGATTTTTAAAGCTTGTCTTTCAACTTCATTGGGACCATCTAATGCACATGTGCTACAGTAGTCTACATTTTTTCTTCCACTAATATGGAGTTTTCTATAATTTTTTGCCTTTTCACTATTCCAAATTTGTTTCAGGCTTTGCTCAGGAAATTTTCCGTAAGTATCTTGATTATCAAAGTATCTAGTGCATGGAACGACTTCCCCATTCCAGGTTATAGTCATCAATCTCCATGGTTTTTCACATAAAATTCTATCAGGATCAGTTGGTTTTTCATTAGTCGAAAGATTATTAATCTCCTCTACCTTTCCTCCCCACTCATTGAAAGGTTTATTTGAAAATGTGATATCATACTTATTAAATTTTCTTTTTAAGATTTCAATTGCATTTTCATTACCTTTCATAGAAATGGTCTGTGCAACTATATGCAATTTGGAATTCATTTTTTTTCTCATATCTAAGAAATTGAAAACATTTTTTTCAACATTTTTCCAACCAGCAACTTTAGTATAAATTCCTACACCTGGTCTTATTTTGTCATAACTTTCCTCTGTTGCGCCATCCAATGACAAAGTCAAAAAATCTAATTTCGAATTTAATATCCTTTCAGATATTTTTTCGTTTAGTAAAGTTCCATTTGTTGACATACCAACTTGCAAGCCTTTATCGGACGCGTAATCAACCATATCTGTAATTTTTTTGTGTAATAATGACTCTCCAAATTGATGCAAATAAACAAATTCAGCAGGAGTATCTTTTAATTCATCAATCATAGATTTGTATAAATCTAAATTCATCATTCCTTTTACTCTTTGCATTTCCCTAGGTTGTGGACACATTATGCAGCCAAGATTGCAATGATTTGTAGGCTCAATGTGGATCATATTAGGAAATGATGCCAGTTCATCTTTTTTTTTTGAATATTCATTTATAACTTTAAATCTGTTAAACACCTTATTGAGGGAAAATGTGTTTCTGTTTAAATATTTGATGAAATTTAACATTTTTACTTTTTTGGACTTAATATAACATAAAAAGTTGGCTGTCTATTGATTAGATAATAAATAAATTTTATAAAAATTGTGAGTAATTTATAGAATTTTTTGTTCATTTTTAATGAATAAAGCCAAAAAAGTTGGTTTGGAAACTTTATGAATTTAAAAGAGTAAAATGAGTCGTTTAGCTTTTTACTTATTAAATCAAAATTGACGTTTATTCCTTTGAGATGAGAATAATTCTCAAAAACTATTAAACCTTTGCTGGAAAGAAGTTTAGATACTTTATTTATATTAGATATAATTTTTTTAATATCGTTATTTCTTGTAAAAGGATAGCACTCTCTTAAATAAACAATATCAAATTCACCTTCATTCTTTTTTTTTAGATCACTTAAAAATTTACACTTAAAATTTATTTTTTTAAAATTTTTTGAAGCAAATTTTATTGCATATTTTGAAGGGTCAACGCCTAAGATTTTTTTTAATTTAAAAATTTTTTTTAATGAATACGTTATATGGCCTGTGCCGCATCCAATGTCTATTAAAGTTTTTGGCTGAAAATTAAAAATAACCAATAAAATTTCTTTTAAATTTTTTGCTATATATATTGTTTTTTTTTTATTAATTTCACTATGACTTTTGACCCACTCAAAATTTTTTTTTTTATAAAGAGCATAATAAGCTCCATAAGATGTGTTATTTTTAAATATTCCATAATCAACTAATTTTTTTTGGTTTACTTGTAACTTTTTAATCTGTGTATTACTGAAATCTTCTTTTAGTTTTGAGTAATAATTATCTTTTTTTATAAGTTTCTTTTTGTTTAATTTTATCATACAGTCTTTCATAATGTTTGCTAAGGTGAAACCAAGTATTTTTTTTTTGAAAAAGAAATACAATTATTTTTCATTTGACTGAATTTTTTTTTGTTAATTGATAATATATTTTTCTCAAACTTTGAATCCTGGTATAATACTCCAACTTTATTTTGTTTTAAAAAATCTCTAAATATTTCAATATTTGAACAAATAATTGGCAAGCCATAAGATAAAGATATATGCATAGGACCAGCAGATCCTGCATAGCCTTTTTTATAAGGCAAAAGCAAATAATCATGACTTAAAAATAAATTTTCTAACTCATTTTTACTAAAGTATTTATTTTTAATTTTTATTTTTAAATTTTTGTATTTCTTTAGTTGAATCATACTTTTAGAGTTTACTTTTCCTGCGATAGTTAGAATTAATTTTTCTAACTTATTTTTTTTAACGAAATCAATTATTCCCTTATCCTCTCTTACTAAACCAAAAAATAAAATTTTTTTATTAAAAATTTTATTTAAATTATTTTTATTTACAATTTCACATGGATAATTAAACACTTTAATTGTCTTCTTAAAAATTTTAGATAATTTTTTTTTATGGTTATGCGAATGAACTACAATTTTTACTGGAAAAAAATTTAATAATAAAATTACTAATGTAAATAATAATCTTTGAAAATATATAATAATATTTTTAAAAAATGAATTACTTAAAGTTGGATTTATTGAGTGAATTGTAATTATAAGATTAGGTAATTTAAATATATTAAGAATAATATATAATAATATTGAAATTGGTTCGAACTCTAAAAAATGTATAATTTTTACTTGATTTTTATTTTTATAGCGAAAAGTTAAAAAGAAAATTACTTTAAAATAATTAAATAATCTAGAAAGTATAAAGGTTATAAAATTATATCTATAATCTTTGACTAAAGTTTTAATAAATATTGAATCATTTATTTTTCTTTTCTTATTATCACAATAAACTTTAATAGAATTCTTGATTTTAAGATTATTAATATAATCATAATAGTGACCATCCCAATCACAGTAAGGCTGAATTATTAATTTCAATTTCTTAACTCGCTATTATTAATTATATTTTCGATATAAAAATAACACTTGTGATACAATTTAATTTTATCTTTTTTTAAGTCTAAAGAACTTATTGTCTTATTTTCATTTTGATAAATTTCTATTAAATTACTTTCTAAATCATACACTGTGGGATTTTTATAGTTAATATAAATTATATTTATAAAAATAACTAAATAAAAAAATATTTTTATTTTTGTTTCTTTTAAGAAATCGTTAATTAATAAAACTATTTGTAAAAAAGAAATTGTTAAAAAAAACATCATCATAAAATTATGTGGAATTACTTGTTTTGCAAAAACAAGGTAAAATAAAATAGATGAAATATTTAAATAAAATAAAATTTTTCTTTTTACATAAAAATAAAAAAAAGAAATTAAATATAAAATTAAAGATATAAATCCTAAGTTATCACGTATTTCAGCATAGAATAGATAAATCATTCTAATTAAACTATCCTCTGATATTTTACCTGTAATAAAATTTAAATCAAAAAACCATAATCTTTTATTTATATTTAAAATAAAATTTTCAAAATTTAGATAATTATAGAAAGAAAATAATATTAAAGTTGAAAGTATTAATAAAATGCCTAGAAAAAATATTTTTTTTTTCCGATTTATATTTTCATCAAATATGTAAAAAAATATAAAAAATATAATAATATAATGTAGTGATAAAA
>MDTB01023737.1_pt1 | contig 13764 bp, 11 predicted proteins | sample 811161 | NCBI WGS metagenome assembly MDTB01 (sample SAMN05326650, study PRJNA326480) | marine metagenome | isolation source: seawater | place: Mediterranean Sea | collected 2009
CGTGTCTTGCTAACTGCTTAGCCATAAATACTCATTTGCAAAGAAAAAATAATGCGCTTACTCCGAGTATATATGGCTTAGTGACAATAGCTACCTGTTCTATATGGATATTTTTAGGTTATGTTAATACACATTAACGAGACTTTTTCCTGAAAGCATTTCTGTTAATAACTGCTACCAACCCATAGAGATAACTATACATGAGTCCTCTTGCCATCTTCAGAATGTGCATTTAAAACAATAGTATTGGGGAGAAGTCAGGTCGCAACACCAACTCAAGCGACTGTCACGTTTGATCGCTTTCTGTTTCTAAAAATGTCAATTTAATGTTGACTAATCCAGATAGACAGCTTTACCTAACACTCATACCAAAAGTAGGCAACTATTTTCACCCTAAAATTTGATGGTTACCGAACCTTCCTTATTTTTACCATCCATGTCTGGAGCCTCTTCACCGTAGCTTACTGATGTCTGTAAAAATGAATATGAACATTGTGTTTCGAGTAAGTTTTTAAGGTAATCAGTTCTTCGTTCTCCAAGTGCCATTTTTACTTCTGGTATTTGACTTTCATCTCCGGCAGCATAAATCGATAAATTTTTAACATTCTTATTTCTCATGTATTTGCAGATCTTACCAATTTGTTGAATACTAGCAGGGGTCAGCTCAACTTCACCTTGATTAAAAGTTAGACTACTAATAATCTCATCTATTTTAATTTCTTCATCATTCATCACTAGGTCATCTTGGTGATTCATTGAGTATGTAATTAAGCTTTTATTGTATCCCATTAGTAAAACTGTAATTACACCTAAGGTTACTAAAACTAAACCTGGGGAAGCTGTTTGAAACGATAAACTGCTAGAGCCATTTTTAACTCCGACTTCGTAAGTAACTTCATGTGCACGAAGCAGGTATAAAGCTCCTACGAAAACGAGTAAAAAGCCGAGAAATATCGTTGATGTTTTTACAAAAGCGAAATCCATTGCCCGAGAATACGTAATAATTGTGGAATGATTACTTGGCTCGAGAGTTTCCACTAGTTCAATTCCGTTGCTATAGTTAACCCATTGCAATGTTAGATTGACAACCAAGATAACACATATGAAAAATAGTAGGACTGAAACTATTATTGCTATTTTCTTATCCATCAACGCGCCGTAACTTTCTATTCAAATATAAAAATTAACAATTGAAAAGTTTAACTTCATTACTTTATTTTTCGGCGATACTTAATTCGACACCAACTGTCTTTATTTGGTATTGGCTCACAACTAATAACTTCCCAAACGCCGACTTCTTCTAATTTCCTCTTTTCTTCTTTACATCTTTCACATGGTACATCTTTTGTAAGTTCCATAACTTATGTCCTATTTAAGGCTGCAAACCAATTTGCGATGTGCCTCTAGTAAAGTTGTATAAGTAACTTTACTGCCATCAACATCTGCGATACCAGCATAGTAGAGTTTTAATACCTCCTGTCGATTAGCTGTAGTTTTATTTGATTCATAAGCAGCCCATTTACTGGTAATTTCGTCTCCCAGTCCTAACAATAAGTTTGAAGCTTTTGCTGCCTCAATTGCCTGTGGCCATTTGTCATCACTCAGCCAAGCCGCACATGTCAATATTTGAAGAGCGGATTCATTTTGCTTTGTTACTTCTTCTCGATAAGTCTCTAAGGAACTCTTTGCTTTATCCTCAAAAGCAGTCTGAATATGACCTTTGGTTGCCATTATTTTTGCAGCAGTGCCGGTGGCGAAATATTGACCAGCTCGCAACCCACTAGGATCAGCAGCCAGGGCTTCTCCTGCAGGAATAGTAGTATCGATACTAGCTATTACAGAAGGATATATATCTACCTCGTCGTCCCCTTCACCACTCGTCCCCAAAGGTATATAGGATGCTTCTATTCGTTTATAACCAATATTTAGAGATGGGTTTTCTTGCGTTATACCTATTTTAAATCCTAGATTAGTACTGGTACCGAAGAACATTCCCTCCTTCTCTCCCTTTAACTTTTCATTTTCGTCCTTGCTATAGTCGTAGGAACTTGTTCCTGAAGCTAGTAAATTAGCAGCTTCTCCAGTTGCATATAACTGCTGGACCTTTGGAGAAAAAAGTGAACCATCAGTCCTCATTGATGATACTACGGGAGGAAGTGCGCCATTCTCATATGCTGGAGCTAAATACCCTTCAATTCTGCTATATCCAACATTGACCTCTGCGGGTGTTGTTTCAATTTCAGCAATGCTAAGGGATGATTTTGTTACAAAGACAACTTCATTCGTAGTTGAACAGGCCGATAATATGGCCAAAAATATCAGGGAAGATATTTTTCTAATTATCCGTAGACTCATTTTTTTCACCCTTTTTAAAATCATCCAGCAGAATTAATGCATCATTGGGTATCTCAATTATTGTTTCTTTCGCGTATCCAATACTCAAACTTGTAGAAAGAGGAGAAGAATTTACGAAAACACCTAAATTCGTAAGCTCAAAGGCATCCACACTTTTAGATTTCTCACCTTGTTCTAAGGTAATGTTGACGAGGCCAATAATCCGTTTATGCCCTTCATCATTCACATAACTTATTGCACACCCTGAAACACTAATTAAAAAGAGCAACTGTACACCAGCAATACATTTATGCAGGTAATAAGCCTTCTGAGATTGGTAAAGTTGCCGCATACAAACTAAGCTGTTGTAGAAAAACAGCAGGCAATATGTGAACAATTGAGCAGATTAAGCTCTAGGTCTGAATTGAGGAGCAAAATAAATTCCTTTTCATTTATTCTATGCTCCTTATTAAACATACTGGTTAAATAATAGTCAATTTATTTTTTGGACTTAATCAGTTGTGCTATTGAAGAAAAATACAAGCCACATTTGCGAAGTTCCATATGACAAGCATAAGTCACTGAATAAATATAACTATCTCATGCGCTAACTTTTCAAAATCCGTTGCTAGAAATAGCGTGGCGGTTCAAGTCAGCCCACTGGTACCATCTCTTCTTTTGGACGGGAATACTGAAACCGACGGCGCTACTTCATATACGGGAAATCTATTTATCCAATCTTCCGATAAGATTTAGCCTGAAATCAGCCCCCATGTATTTAAAGTGTGGTCTTACTTGCATTCCAAACTTGTAAAATCCTGGTTCGCCTTCAACGTCATCTACAGTGATTGATGCATAACGAAAAGGACGCCTTGCTCTTACTTCTGCGCTCGCACCATCCTGATCTACAACATACTGTCGAATCCAAACATTCAATTGCTGTTGAATGTCTAAACGCTCCATTGTCATACCTACATTTTCGCGATGCAGTACTTTAATGTAGTGGGCTAGTCGATTGACTACATACAAGTAGGGTAATTGAGTGCCCAACTTGTAATTGATTTCAGCTTCTTTTCCTTCTTTGCTAACACCGAATAATCTAGGTTTCTGAATGGAATTTGCAGAGAAGAAAGCGGCGTTGTCGCTTCCTTTACGAAAAGTAAGTGGGATAAATCCAGCTTCAGCCAATTCGAATTCACGACGGTCTGATATCAATACTTCGGATGGTATTTTAGTTTCAATTTGCCCCATAGATTCGTATTGATGAAGCGGTAAATCATTCAACGAACCGCCACTCTGCGGGCCAACAATATTAGGGCACCAACGATAATTCGCGAAACTTTCATTCAATCTTGTCGCAAACGCGAAAGCAGAGTTTCCCCAGCAGTAGCTATCATGATTATCTTCGATTAATTCTCTGTATTTAAAAGTTTTAATTGGGTGTTGTTGACTATCATAAGGTAATCGTAGTAAGAATCGTGGCATCGTTAAGCCCAAGTAACGTGAATCTTCCGACTCCCTAAATTGATTCCACTTGAAATACTTTGGTCCTTTAAAAATTTCCGCTATATCACTAAACGTAAATAGCTCCTGAAAATTGTCGCAACCAAAAAACTTGGGACTTGCCGCTGCAATTACCGGGGCGTGAGCCATTGCGCCTACGCTTGATACAAAGCGCATCAAATCTATATCTGGTGTGCTAACGTCGAATTCGTAATTGGCAATGATAGTAGAGTATGGCTCGCCACCAAACAGCCCATACTCTTCAAGATACACTTTGCGGAACAAGAGTGTATCTTGAATATCTTCATGCATTTTTGCTTCTCGAAGAAGGTCTACTTTGGAAATATTGAGTATTGAAATTTTGTTGTTTTCATTAAAATCAGTCCGATCAACTAAGTACTTGAGGCCTCGCCATGCAGATTCCAGCTTTTGGAAGGACGCATTGTGAAGGATTTCGTCCAGTTGGCGACCCATTTTGGTATCAAGTCTAGCAATTAAATCATTCAGACCAAAATCGTGTGCGATTGCTATGTCATTTATACTGTTTCCAAATATATGTTTGACTAGGTAGCGTAAAGCATCTCTCAAAGCATGGCCGTCAACATCGTGTGGGTTTATCTTCACCTGCTTAAATAATGATTCAACGATTCCTCGCCCATATTTAGGCGGAAGCTCCGAATTTTCGAAGTAGATATCGAGATCCGAATGCAAGGCTTCGCGGGCCTTCTCGTCACCTAATATGCTATGGAGTTGGTCTTTTAACTCTGGATAGTCCCGAAAAATGCGTTGCAGAAAAATAAGTCCATTACGTCTTTCCAATTCTTCGTTGATAAAAGGAACCTGTCTAATAATGCGGTCGGGGGAAAAAGAATTGATGTGATCAAAATTGAGAGACACTATGATGGATTCATAATCGTCCTCATTCAAATCTTGAACCAGGTCCAAACTCATCTCAAGGGATACGTCAAAAGACGCCAAAACTTCATTAAAGTTCTCCCTATTTATATTGACAGCTTCGGGCTCTTCCAACGAGCGCTGTTCAGAGCCATGGGCAAATTCCCCTATCACCAAAATTTTGTTAGGTAGCTCTATTTCTTCGATTCTGCCGTTTAATTCACTTCGATAGGTGATATTTATCTTCTCTTTAGGAGCGATAGAACTTTGACGTCTACTGGGCTGGGCTGGTTTTTGAAAGGCTTCTGAAGTCACAGAATTCATTTCAGGGGTTGCATCAGCGCTTATTACCTGACTACTCAACATAGACTTAATACCCACCATGTTGAGGACCTGATTTGTAACTCGGGCAAATGCATTTCCTAAACCCGAGGCGAATTCTTCCTGCACCCTATATTGCCTACCCTGGCCAGCCAGATTAATTAGGGCATGAAAATCGATGGATGTGCCAAATTGATCATTGATGAAGTCAGACACCGTTTCTTGTACATCAAGCACGAAAGTAACCGGTGTTAAAGCTAGCAAGCGTTCTCTGATGCCATCACGAAATTCATATTCGATTGCATCAGTATCTTTTACCTCAAACGAAGACACCCGTTTGATCAAACCGCTTAAGAAGAATTCCGCCAGATGAGTTTGCTCTGAATCTGGCAACTGAACCCTTTGTACTAATCGCATAATGGGTAAACGCAAGGGTACAGCCGCAAGATAACAAGCTAGACGAAATGCCATGGGTGAGGCAACGGATTTAAACCGAGCAAGTGTTTCTTCAGGGTTAAAGTAAGGAATTTCAGAGGATGGGATAATTTCAGTCGCGTTGAAAATAAACGCAGGTATTGGCTCGCAATTCCCTGAGCCCGTTATAAAACGCGCCCAATTCGCCAAGGTGTCTGTTTCTAATGAAATCACCGGCACAGGGTGCTTACCGCTAAATAGCTTCTTTTGCCAGCCCATAGAGGCTTGTCGATAAAACAAAGATCGATTTGCAGCTCCTGGCCCTGAAGTACTGACTTTTGTTAAGCGGGCGTGTTTGAGGCCACTTTGTGGCCACAATCTCTGTGGCAACATCTGCAATATACTCACTGGGTGCTCCTTGCCCCAAGCATCCAGGCAATGGATGAATTCCGGGTTTTGCCAAGCACGAGACAAACAATCCGCGGCAATAACGATCAACCTTGGCAATGCAGGTTCGATCAACTCTTTGTAACTATGAGTGGCCGTACTCCCCTCGGTATATAGGCCGAAATGGCTCTCATCACTATAGGTCTCAAGACGCCAGACACGAATATCTCTAAAAGCGCCTAAGTGCTCAAAAAGTTGCTTTAATTCTTTGGTGGTTTGTTCCCACAAACGCATGGATGGCGAGCTTTCTATTACGAGGGTCAGATCAAACCAACGCATGGGTGCTTTTTTTATCACGGGCAGCCAGATGTTGCTTTGGGCAATTTGATTGGCAGTAGCGACTTCATCTATCACAAACTGGGTAGGCGATTGAATGCGTTTGATCAGAGGTCGCAATGCACGAGACAACCGCAATGCATTGGGCAAAGCTTTGCCTCCAGGGGGTCTGAAAGGTATCGCACTAGCACCGCTCCCTCCGGAGCCCGATGCATAGAGATCTGCACCTTCACTTGGTTGCCCTTGAGAATCAGCTTTTTCTGGTTTTTCAGGGACTCCAGATGGCAAAGCCGGGTCGTCAAATTGCTCTGGCTCATCGTTTTCATTGGCTTTTGATTGTGATTTGTTTTTTCCCGGTGCCACCATATCTACCGTGTCTTTTATAGACACAGTAAAATCAGCAGTTTTTGAAGCGTACCAAATGATATCTGCCAGCTCTTCCGGGCTGTTTTCTAGACCTGAGCTTTGCAGAGCTTCTATAAGTTGCTCAATGACATCTTTCATATTTGAGAATCAGAAAGAGCCTCAAATATAGCGCTACGCAGTTTGCCTTTTTCCGCCAGAGAAATGTCATTTTTCAATAAATAAATCGCATTAAGCAGCTGATCCGTTGCGATTTCTTTGTGTTTTGTATCGCGGATAACTAGAAACTCTTGGATTAACTTTTCCACTAATGGGTTTTCCTGAGTAAGGTCTAAATGCGCGTTAACTATTTCTGCAATCTTTTCTTCGTTGGGCGGCTGAATATTAAGGCGCAGGCAACGACGTAAAAAGGCTGGAGGAAATTCTCGTTCGCCGTTGCTAGTCATGATGACCAAAGGAAAGGCGTTACAGCGCACCAAACCTGTACTGGCCACCGGCAGTTTTCCTAGAGTACCGTAGGCGAATACGTCGATGTTTTTTTGAGCCCCTTCTTTGGGTAACCTTGATAATTCCTGAACCTCAAACTCCCCTTCTTCAAACAGGTGCAACAAATCATTGGGCAAATCGATATCACTTTTATCTATTTCATCAATTAGCACAACACAGGGCTTTTGGTCTTTCGATTGAAGGAAGGCCGAACCTATGGGGCCTAACCGAATGAATCTTCCAATATCTGGTAAATCGTTGGCACCTTCCTGATTCTTTTTCGCTAAAGAAGCTTCTTGCAAACGGCCAATAGCATCGTAGCTGTACAGACCGTCTTGTAACATCGACTTAGACGTAATAGGCCAGACCATCACGTCCCCTAATCCGAGCTCGTGGGCCACTGCATAAGCCAATGAAGACTTTCCTGCCCCTGGCTTACCCGTTATCAGTAAGGGCCTACGCAAGTAAAGTGCGGCGTTGACCATTTCAATCTCGTGTTCACTGGCTTGATACTTTTCGCCTCTCTGCTCGCGGTTTTTCTTATTTTTGAACTCCCGCCAAGGGGGGGCAGAAGGGAGCTTACCCAGCCTTTGATTAGCTAACTCAACGTTACAGTCACCATGAAAGATTCGTTTTTCTTTTTCCATTTTATTCTTCCCACTAAAGCAGAAAAGTTACCGTGTAATCGACTACTCAGCTGGCGCCGTGAGCACGTAATCAATGTCTGGAGGCAAGCGTTCAGGATTATCCCAGAGCAGTAGAGTGTCGCTCCAAATTTGTTCTTGCTGATCAGGCTGTTTTGACTCTTCGATACGTTTAAGTAACAGTTGTTGTGGCCAGCTTTGACTGTCTTGACTACACACTAACGCTTCAACTTTCGCTTTTAGTGCTTCTGCGCAAGTATTTTCATTAACTGACCAGAAAGCAAAAGGTAAACCCGCTGCCAACATGGTCCCGAAAATATCTTGAAGGTTCTCTTTTGTGCTGTTTTTTTCAACACAGAAGAGCGCGATAAACACCCAATGTTCAGCACCCAGTTCGTTGTATAAGCTATCACAACAAACATCCATAGACTCCAAAGCCCGAATTTTTATGGGGTCTATGTTGTCGGGTTGGTTTGGGCGTTGGGCCCATTTATCTGACCAGTTAAGACGCACAGTGTCATAGTCGTTATGGTAAATACGTTCCCAGGATCGTATGGCTATAGGATAATGGGTGCCAAAAGGCTTTATTAATGGTCCTACTTTTACCTTGGTTCGATTTATGTCCCAACCAAACAAGGGGATAGGCAAAACAAACTCCACCAACAAGTTTTTCCCATCTGCTCCCAACGTTCTAATGGTTTTGCCAACTAGTACGGGGATCAGGCTTTCCAATTCGCTACGTTGATAGTCTCGCTCAGCAACTTCCCGAGGCTTGAACTGCCCATGGTGTAACAGCCAAGCTCGTAAAATGAAATGCTTTTCGCTGACGAGACCTTTTGGCTCAATTTTCAGCAACAAGACGGGAGAGTGCGTCGCATTTAGCCGTGCAAGAGCCTGGGTTTTCGCCAATAGTTTGTTTTCGATAGCAGTTACATCCAGCCCCAACCTGCCAGCCACTTTTACTTGCCAGACCTTGACCAAGTTGGCCTGTTCTGCGTTCAGCTCACTCTCTAGAACGGGCTTAAGAAATATCAACAATTCAAACAAAGGCCCATCATCTGGACCTCTGTGTTTTGATTTAGAAAACAGGTCTAAAGCTTTAAAAAAGCTATTTGGTCCTTTGACACCAAGCCACTGATGAATGTCCCGCCCTGTCTGTTCGAAAAACGCATTTATCCTTTCGTCTTTAATCGTAATCCCTTCAAACATCTCTTTTAACTCGCATAGTTCGGTAACAGAGATGGGACGAAGGTGCTCACAGGTACCGCTAGCAACAGCAAAATCCTGGACAAAGTCCATGAAAGACACAAGAGGGATAAAATAAGTATGGGCCGCATCTTTAGCGCGGGTTATGGCCACTAACTTGTCGTTAAATAGCGCTGGCCCACCACTCATGCCTTTTTCAATAGGTGTGTGTGCAACTTCAAGGTCGTATTCACCATGGTAGGCAGAGATCTGAAGTTCGGGAACTTCTAGTCCTCCTTCAGGGGTGCTATAACCGGCTAGTGTGACTCTTTGGCCTTGGCGTAACTCTGCATCTGAGGTCGAAGCTAAAGGAATAACCTGTGCGTCTGGTACGGATTTTAGCAAAGGTAGCACCGCAATATCCAAAGTAGGGTGAAGCACAGGGGCTTTGATTTTACGCAAGCCCCCTTCAATCCATGCGCCTGTATCACTTTGCAGATAAATATCATCTGCGTCTAACGGCTCAACCACGTGTTTGGCGGTAAGCAGATACCCCTGCGAGATAAAAAATGCGGTACCTTGATAAACGCCACCTTGATTGGGGCGCCCTCGCCAAATTCTAACAATACTGCGTTTCCACTCACTCACAATTCGACCTTAATTATGTCTTTTTCCATTTGGCATGTATCTTCAGGGCGACATTGGATTCTGCGCCAACAATAATGGGAATGGGGTTTACTTTGCCTTTAAACCCTATGTTCAGCTCAACGCCCCATTCATCAGGGGCATTTTCTTTAATACTGTCTCTTATTGTGCTGAATACGGTTCCCAAAGTGCCTTTAAGAGATTCTAGGGTGTCGACAACTTTATCTGCCGAACTAGTGAGTTCCGCTCCTGGAGGTAAATCTTCTGGATGTTCACTGCGAGTGACTTGAGGAAGCGCTTCCTGATTCACTTCTTCCATTTCGATGAAAATTACGCTGCCATCGTTCAGGGTGATATCTTTAATGGTATTCAAAAAGATCTCCTGTATTTTTTCCCTGTTATGTTTTGTAACGAAACACTTACTAACTACACGAGCAGTTTAAACATAAGAGATAAAAGCAAACTTAGCAATAATTAGGCATTAGTATGTGGACAAAAATACTGATTCATTAACCTCGATATTATAACGCAGACTTTTGAAAACACTGTTTATTCATGCAAAGAGTTTGCAAAGTAAATCCTCAACATTACATACTATTGATTTACCTATAATAAAGTAGACGCAAACTTTTCAAAATCCGTTGCTAGCGATAGCGTGGCGGTTCAAGTCCGCCCACTGGTACCATCTCTTCTTTGTAGAAGTAGATACTAAAACCGACCTTTGAGTCGGTTTTTTTGTGTCTGAAAGAAAGATAACCCACCTAACAAAACCAAGGCTTCCATACCTACTTAGCTTGACTGTAGTGCTTTCCTTGGCATGTCAAAACAAGTTTCAAAGCTACCTATTTACAGTATTCAGAAGTGATTAACATTTAAAAATCGTTGTAAACTATTCATTTATAAACTATTTTCAATATAGGATCAAAGATTTCGACAGGGATTAGCGTTTTTTATGTCAATGCTTACCAAAAGTAAGTTCAAACTCGCTTGTGAGTGCCCCACAAAACTTTCATATGTTGATGACAAGAGTTATGAGAATACCTCAATGAACGATACTTTTCTTGAGGCACTTGCTGACGGCGGCTATCAGGTTGGTGAACTGGTTAGACATTATTACACCCAGGGGCACCACGTTGAAACGCTAGATAAACAAGATGCACTTGCACAAACGCATCAACTATTAGAAAGAGATAATGTCATTATCTTTGAAGCAGCTCTTCAATATGATTCGATGTTTATTCGCGTCGATATGCTGAAGAAACAAGGCAATAATATTGAGCTCTATGAGGTAAAGGCTAAATCCTATGACATTACAAAAGATGGTGACTTCAAAAACAAAACGAAAGGTTATCAGTCAGGTTGGATGCCATATCTATTGGACATCGCATTTCAATGGTACGTAACTAGAAAAGCACTTCCACAAAATTCCATCGACTGCTTTCTCACTTTGGTAGATAAAAATGCCATCGCCAAGACTGACGGTATTAACCAAAAGTTTAAAATCACACAAGACGAGAAGAGTAGAAAGCTAGTGATAACTAGCGATTCGTTATCGCAACGAGACTTATCAGCGAATTTTCTTACCCACCGCCCAGTTATGAATATTGTCAGAGACCTTTTCGAAGGCGAGAACGCCTTCATAATTCCTAACTGCCCGGGAGAAACGCTGGAAAAAAACATCAATCATTTAGCCAATTTGTACGAGCAACAGATACGCATTTCGCCTGTCATCGGTAGCAAATGCAAGAAGTGCGAGTTTAAAGTTAAATCTAATCCCGAACTTAAAGATGGTTTCAAGCGATGTTGGAAAGAAGAATTACGCTGGAATGACGATGACTTTAAGCAACCGACGGTTCTAGATATTTGGAACTTTCGAAAAGCAGACACTCTTGTCAAAGAACGCCGTATCCACTTTAAAGATTTGACCGAAGAGGACTTTGGCTTACCCAGTGATAAAGCAGACTTCGGTTTGTTACCTAAGGAAAGGCAATGGCTTCAAGTCGAGAAAGCCATCTGTAAAGACAATTCTGCCTTCTTCGATTCTAATGGCTTAAGGAAAGAAATGGCCACGTGGGAATGGCCACTGCATATGATTGATTTTGAGACCAATACGGTTGCGCTGCCCTTTTTTGAGGGCATGCATCCTTATGAGACAATTGCCTTCCAGTTTTCACACCATGTTATTCATAGAGATGGCCGTGTCGAACATGCAGGCGAGTTTCTTAATACAACGCCGGGCGAATTCCCTAACTTTACGTTTATTCGTGCCTTAAAAGCCCAATTAGAAAAAGACAAGGGAAGCATTTTTAGGTATTCAAACCATGAAAATACTGTTCTTTGTGCTATTCATCGACAGCTAGAAGCTTCAGATGAAATAGACAAAGAAGAACTCATAGGTTTTATCAAAACCATTACTAACAAAAAAGACCAGAAAAAAGGCGACTTATCGCGCGGTGACAGAGACATGATTGATTTATGGGATTTAGTCAAAAAATACTATTATGACCCGGCAACTAACGGCTCAAACTCAATAAAAGCTGTTCTTCCAGCGGTTTTGAATCAAAGCCAATTTTTGCAGAAAAAATATGGTGAACCTATTTACGGGTCTGAAGAAATCCCTAGTTTAAATTTTGAAAAATTTACCTGGCTTAAAAGAGACTTTGAGTCAGGCAACATTATCGATCCATACAAGCAATTACCAAGAATGTTTAAAGATATTAATGAGCAAGATTTGGAACTGCTTAGTGGTGATGATGAGTTGAATAACGGCGGTTTAGCGCTAACCGCATACGCAAAATGTCAGTTTACCGAGATGAGTGATTATGAACGAAATGAGCTGGAGAGAGGCCTTCTCAAATATTGTGAGTTGGATACTTTGGCGATGGCGATGATTGTTGAGGCGTGGTTAGATTGGATAAGTTAGCTTAAAAAACGTTTGAGTAATATTAAAAAGAAAAGAAGAGAGTTGTGATAAAAATACCGCAGATGCAAATAAAAGTGCCCGCTGTACGTATAAATAACGGTGAACGGACAGAGAATATTATTAAAGAGCAAGAAGAGATTTGTCAGGCAACCACTAAAGCGATAAGTAAAACTGCAAAATACAGAAAGGAGAGAGAAATCAGAGAAGAGTATGGCCGGCGATTGAGAATTTGTAATGACTTTCTTGGAATGAGTGGTTACAGAAAGTTGGGCTGTATTTATCGAGAAGGGTTTATTGATGTAGCTACTGGCCACACATGTGAGCACGTTATACCTGTTGCTGAGATTGTAAGAATGTTGATAGCTGAAGAGATAACATTTCATGAATCTATTTTTTACCCAATAGCTCTTATAAAAGGTAGCAGCGAGGAACGGATCAAAAAAAGTGGTAGAGCTAAATCACATTTTGACATACTAAACCCGTTCAAACGATATGAGGGGCTTGAAATAAATATCTTTACCTGGGAAGGTGATTATGTAGACCCCAATACTTGGAGTATGGATGAACACTGGAAATTAGTTAAACGCACTCCGAGAATTTCTGAAATATACGAACTTTAAAACGATTGAGAGGAAGCAAAAGGAACTTAAATTTCTATGAAGATTATTTTTTCCCATGGCAAAGAAAGCGGTCCAAACGGCAGTAAAATTAGAGCCTTGTCCGAAATTGCTCAAAAACATAATTTTGATACCGAAAGCTTAGACTACAGGTTTAGCCTAGACCCTGAGAAAAGAGTTATACATCTCAGTAAATATTTAAATGAACTTGATACTCCATTCATCTTAGTAGGATCCAGTATGGGTGGATATGTAAGTGCGGTGAATGCCATGCAGCACTCTCCTATCGCAGTATTTCTATTGGCTCCAGCATTTTATTTGCCTAACTATAAAATACAAACATTCAAACTTAACTGTGACACAGAAATAGTTCACGGATGGCAGGATGATGTTGTTCCAGTAAGCAACTCAATCAAGTTTGCAGAACAGCACAAATGTAGGCTACATGCTGTACCTGGTAATCATTCATTGAATGATGCCCTTGAAGATGTATGCAAATTATTTGAGGTGTTTTTAAATAGAATCTTGAAAAAAGTACCGTAAACTACTCTCCCCCAACTGCAAAGAATTTGCAAAGAGAATAAAGAGAAATATAAACAACTGATTTTAAAGTATAAATATAGACGCTAACTTTTCAAAATCCGTTGCTAGAAATAGCGTGCCGGTTCAAGTCCGGCCTCTGGTACCATTCTCTTTTTATTTACTAAGAAGA
>MDTB01057419.1_pt1 | contig 13764 bp, 12 predicted proteins | sample 811161 | NCBI WGS metagenome assembly MDTB01 (sample SAMN05326650, study PRJNA326480) | marine metagenome | isolation source: seawater | place: Mediterranean Sea | collected 2009
TTCGTTTTAGTTGTTATGGCTACTTTTGCTATGAGTGAAGCTTTAACTATTATTCTTAAAAAAAACGATCCAACTAAAGCAGCAAAACAAATTTCTTTAACTGATTTAGGCTCTATTAAAGTTAGCAAAGAAGAAACAAAACAAATGGCCAAAACTATCCCTCGTTCTTCTATTTTAGGATTTATTGTCGGAGTTTTACCAGGAGCAGGAGCAACAATAGCCTCTTTTTTAGCTTATGGAATGGAAAGAAACTTTGTGAGCGATGAAGAAAAAGAAAAGTTTGGTAAAGGAAGTGTACAAGGTTTATCCGCACCAGAAACTGCAAATAATGCTGCATGCTCAGGAGCATTTGTACCTTTGCTTACTTTAGGAATACCTGGAAGTGGAACTACTGCTGTAATGTTAGGAGCCTTATTGGGTTTTGGGATTCAACCTGGTCCCAGGTTATATGAGACCAATCCAGAGATATTTTGGTCAGTAATAATGTCAATGTATATTGGAATGGTAGTTCTACTAATTTTAAATCTTCCTCTTATTCCTTATATTGCAAGAATTCTTGCTGTTCCAAGAACTTTTTTAATACCAATGATTTTGTTTTTTTCTGTTACTGGAATTTATTTAATGTCTTTTAATAATTTTGATATTTTTTTAATGATTGGTATAGCAGTTGTTGCAACCATTTTGAGGTTATATGATTTCCCTATGCCTCCTCTAATTCTAGCATTTGTTCTAGGTGGGTTAATGGAAGAAAATTTAAGAAGATCATTACTTATAAGTGATGGTTCATGGTCGTTTTTATGGGATAGACCACTTACTCTTTGTATAATGATATCAATTATAATTATTGTTAGTTGGCAAATTTATAAAAGTTTTTTTCAAAAAAACTAAGTTTTTTTTTGTATTATTCTTAAAATAATTGGGACTATAAAAAGAATTAATAGAAGCCTTATTATATGATGAAATGATACAAACTCTGGATCAAGATCAAAAAAAATCGCAATAACTGCTACTTCATAAATTCCACCAGGGCAATAAGATAAGAGCAAAGTATAAAAATTTTTATCTATAACTAAACTTGCTATGAATGCAGAAATTAACCCTAATAATACTAGAATAAATGTAGCTACAAAACTATGGAGAGCATTTTTTGCTATTTCAGGAAAAGTTTTATCTGCAAACCGACATCCTACAGATGAGCCCAGTATTAGAAGAGAAAAATCAATAATACTAGGAGATAATTTATAAGAGGCCACTTCAGTAATTTGCAAAAAGCCGCTAGCTACTAAAGTGCCCGCTAACAAAGCTGCTGGAATTTTTAACTTATCAAAGATGAATATCAGAATTATTGAAACTAAAATTAGTAAAAAAAGTTCTATAATATTTTGATCTTGAATAATCGTTTCAGCGACTTTTACATTCTCAGCATCATAGAAGCTGTTTACAATGAAAGGAAAAATTGTAATTATTATAATTAATCTAATTAAATGTGAAGTAGCTACTCGACTTAAATCAGATTTTTCATCTTCGGCCAAAATCATTAGTGGTCCTAAAGCACCTGGTGCTGCAGAAAAAATCGATGTTTTCTTATCGTAGTTTGAGTATTTTTCTAAATACTTTGAGACGAACAAAACACTAATTATAATGTAGCCCAACATTATTAATGAAGTCCAAAACCATTGGTGAATTTGGTTAAATAAATTTTCATCAATATAGTTACCTATATAGAGTCCTAGAATAATTAATGTTGAACTTAAGATTAATTTGGGCATTTTAGTTTTAATACCTCCTAAAGTTAAAATAGAAGTAATTATCATTGGCCCTAAAAACCAAGCTAAGGGTATATTGAAATAATCCGCTAATATTGCAGCTGGAATTGAAATTATTATCACTATTAAGAATTCTTTTGAAAAAATCTGTTTAAAATTTTCTTTATTAAATGGAATAGCTTGGTTATTCTGCATAATCTATGATTTTAGGTTTTTTAGGAACTGGACATATTTCATCTTCAGTTATTGAAGGTATTTTTAAATCAAAATTAAAATTTAAAAAGATTTACCTTTCCCCTCGCAATAGAGTAATAGCAAAAAAATTAAGTAAAAGATTTAAAAAAATTCAGATATCAAAGAATAATCAACAATTAATAGATAAATCTAATTGGGTTTTTTTAGCAATAACTCCAAGGGTAGGTGAAAAAATTTTAAAAGATCTTTATTTTAAAAAAAATAAAAAAATAATAAGTTTTATTTCTACAATAAATTTAAAAAAACTTAAAGAAAATACAAAAAATAAAAACATTACAAGAGTTATACCCCTACCATTTATAGGAATGAAAAAAGGTCCTATTGTTATTTTTCCACCTGATAAAAGTGTTAAAAATTTTTTTAAACATTTAGGAAAAGTTGTTGAGGTAAAAAGCGAAAAAGTTTCTAAGAGTTTTTGGGCTACTTCTTCTTTTATGGCACCATTTTATAATTTAGTTTCCGCAACAAGTGACTGGCTTACCTCAAAAGGTGTAAATAGAAAAGAAGCAGAGGATTATACAAGAGAGCTTTTTTTAGCTTTGGCAGAAGATGCAATTAATAAAAAAAAATTATCTTTAAAACAACTTGTAGTAGAATCACAAACTCCTGGCGGCACAAATGCCTTTGTGCTTAAAGAACTAAAAAAAAAGAAATTTTACAAAGTCCAACAAAAAGTCTTAAATAGCATCTTTAAAAAATTTTAAATTTTTTCAAAGGAGAGCATGGAGTATTTTCTACAACAATTAATTAATGGCCTTACACTAGGGTCTGTTTATGGTCTAATCGCTATTGGTTATACGATGGTTTATGGAATTATTGGAATGATTAATTTTGCCCACGGTGATATTTTTATGGTGGGCGCGTTTGTTGCTTTAATTTCATTTATTCTTTTTGCACTAACAGCAATTTCACTTCCAATTGTATTAATATTGGTTTTGTTAATATCTATGGTTTTTACAGCTTGTTATGGGTGGACGGTAGAAAAATTAGCATACAAACCTTTGAGGAAATCTTTTAGATTGGCCCCACTTATTTCGGCATTAGGTATGTCTATAGTACTTCAAAATTATGTACAAGCAGCACAAGGAGCAAGAATTAAAACTTTACAACCAGTCATTCAAGGTGGTTTTAATTTTTTTAAAGAATCAGAATTTGTAGTTACACTAAGCTATCTTCAAATTTTTATTGTTTTAGTAACCATATTTTTAATGGCAATTTTTACATTATTAATTACGAGAACAGCTCTTGGACGCGCTCAGAGGGCTTGCGAGCAAGACAGGACAATGACCGCGCTAATGGGAATAAATGTAGATAGAACTATATCGATGACATTTATTATAGGTTCGTCTCTAGCTTCTGTAGCAGGAATGATGTTTGTAATGTATTACGGCGTTATTGATTTTTATATTGGATTTTTGGCTGGAATAAAAGCTTTTACTGCTGCAGTTTTAGGAGGAATAGGTTCAATCCCAGGTGCTATGTTGGGTGGGCTTTTAATTGGATTAATAGAAACATTTTGGTCAGGATATATTTCAATAGAATATAAGGACATAGCTGCTTTCTCAACATTAGTGATAGTTCTGATATTTTTTCCAACAGGTTTTTTAGGAAAACCAGATATAGAAAAAGTATAAAATGGATAAAAATTTTTTACAAAGTTCATTAAAAGATAGTTTATTTACTGGCTTGATAGCCTTGGCGTTATTTGGACCTATAGTTGGACTTCGAACAGTAGCAGTTAATGAAGCTTTGGTTGTTCAGCCTAAATGGTTAGTTGTTGCCTTAATAGTTGCCTTTTGTGCAATCGGTAGATTCTTCATAAATATTTACTCTTTTAAAAAAGAACAGAGAAGAGGTGAACCATCATCATTAGGCAAAGCAATATCAAATTTTTTGGATACAAAAGGATCGCAAATAGCTTTAGGTGCAATTATCTTTTCAGTAATTTTTCCATTCATGCCTTTTGCCGATCGATATTGGATGGATATAGCCATTATGATGATGACTTACATCATGCTAGGTTGGGGCTTAAATATTGTTATTGGGCTGGCAGGACTTTTGGATTTGGGTTATGTAGCTTTTTACGCAGTAGGGGCATATTCCTATGCTCTTTTCGCAATTCATTTTGGTTGGTCTTTTTGGATTTGTCTTCCCTTAGCTGGACTTTTTGCAGGAATGTTTGGGATTTTATTAGGTTTCCCAGTTTTAAGATTAAGAGGAGATTATTTAGCAATAGTAACTCTTGCTTTTGGTGAGATGATAAGAATTCTTTTACTTAACTGGTATACACTAACAAAAGGACCTGATGGTCTAACTGGAATACCCAGACCTTCATTTTTTGGTTTACCTTTTAAACGCTATCCAGATGAAGGGGTTGAAACTTTTCATACATTTTTTGGATTAGAATATAGTCCAATGCAAAGAATTATTTTTCTCTATTATTTAATACTTGTTCTTGCTCTAATTACTAATTTTTTTACTATTAAGATACGTAGATTACCAGTGGGTAGAGCTTGGGAGGCTTTGAGAGAAGATGAAATTGCATGTAAGTCCTTAGGCGTAAATCCAAGAAATACTAAACTAACTGCTTTTGCAGTTGGGGCGATGTTTGGAGGTTTTGCAGGATCCTTTTTTGCTACTAGACAAGCTTTTATAAGTCCAGAAAGTTTTACCTTCATAGAATCTGCGATAATAGTTGCAATAGTAGTATTAGGCGGTATGGGTTCACAAACAGGTGTAGTCTTATCAACTATTTTCTTAATTGGACTAATAGAAGTTTTTAGAGATTTTGAATCATATAGGATGGTCGCTTTTGGAGGAGCAATGGTTTTAATAATGATTTTTAGACCCAAAGGTATACTAGCGAAAAGAAAGCCCACTATAACAATGGTTAAAGAAAAATAGTTTATGAGTGAAAAATTACTAAGTGTAGAAAATTTAACAATGAAGTTTGGAGGATTAATTGCTATTGATGATTTATCTTTTTCTGCAATGAAAGATCAAATAACTTCTATTATAGGACCTAATGGCGCTGGAAAAACTACAGTTTTCAATTGCTTAACTGGTTTTTATAAAGCCTCATCAGGTTCTATGTTTTTGAACAAAGATAACAAAACACTAGATTTAAAAAAATTTTCAGATTTTAAAGTTGCTCAAAAAGCTGGCGTAGCAAGAACCTTTCAAAATATAAGACTATTTCCACAAATGTCAGTTTTAGAAAATATGATGGTAGCTCAACATAATAAACTTATGGCGGCTTCAGGATTTTCTTTATTAGGATTAATAAATGCACCTTCTTTTTTAAGAAAGGAAAAAGAAGCAAAAGAAATTTCTAAATATTGGCTAGATATAATCAATCTAACAAATAGAGCAGACGATAATGCAGGAGATCTTCCTTATGGAGATCAAAGAAAATTAGAAATTGTTAGAGCTATGTGTATAGAACCTTATCTTTTATGTTTAGATGAACCAGCTGCAGGACTAAACGCCAAAGAGTCAGCAGAATTAAATAAATTACTTAAATTTATACAAAAAGAGAAAAAAACTGGAATTTTATTAATCGAACATGACATGAGCGTTGTAATGGGTATTTCAGATCATGTTGTTGTTTTAAACTATGGCAAAAAAATTTTTGAAGGAACTGCTCAAGAAACGAAAAAAAGTCCAGAAGTTATTGAGGCTTATTTAGGAACAGAGGAATAAAATGCTTAATATTTCTAAAGTCGAAACTTTTTATGGAAACATTCAAGCACTTCGAGGCGTAGACGTTAAAGTAAATGATGGTGAAATAGTCGCTTTAATCGGATCAAATGGCGCAGGAAAATCAACTCTACTAATGACAATAAGTGGTGTCAATAAAGCTGCTACTGGTGAAATAGTTTTTGATAAAAAAAATATATCAAATTTACCTCCTCATGATATTGTCAATCTTGGTATTTCTCAAGTTCCTGAAGGAAGAAGAATATTTTCAAGATTAACAGTAGAAGATAATTTAAGATTAGGAGCTTCTGTAAATCAAAAAGGAAAAAATTTTAATCAAGATGCAAAAGAAGTTTATGATCTTTTTCCTGTTTTAAAGGATCGATTGTCGCAAAGAGGTGGAACTTTATCTGGAGGCGAACAACAAATGCTAGCTATAGGGAGAGCAATGATGGCTAGACCACGAATGCTTTTATTAGACGAACCTTCTTTAGGAATAGCTCCAAAACTTGTAAATCAAATTTTTGCTTCAATAAAAAATATTAATAAAGAAAAAGGAGTGACAGTTTTTTTAGTTGAACAGAATGCAAAAAAAGCACTGGAACTTGCCGATAGAGGATATGTTCTAGTTAATGGAAATATAAACCTTGAGGGAAGCGGTAAAGATCTTCTTAACAACCCAGACGTGCAAGCAGCTTATTTAGAGGGCGGAAAAAAATAACTTTTTGGACAGTTTGCGTATTTACACTAACTTATAGTTGTAGTTTATTATCCCTAATTAATTAATTAATTAACAAGGAGAATAAAATGATTAGATCATTAAAATATCTAATTTCTATATTTACTGCCTTTTTAATGTTTGGTTCGTTCTCAGCAAAGGCTGACGTTGTAGTTGCAAGTGCTGGACCAATGAGCGGACAATATGCATCTTTTGGTGCTCAGCTAAAAGCTGGTGCTGAAATGTGGGTTAAAGACGTTAATGCAAAAGGCGGTATCAATGGAGAAAAAGTTAAATTAGTAATAGGTGATGATGCTTGTGATCCAAAACAAGCAGTTGCTGTTGCTAATAAATTTGTATCACAGAAAGTTGCCTATGTTGCAGGTCACTTCTGTTCTGGATCTTCAATACCGGCTTCAAAAGTTTATACTGAAGAAGGTATTATTCAAGTTTCTCCAGCTTCAACAAATCCGGCATTTACGGATGAGGGTGGACCAAACGTATTCAGAGTTTGCGGTAGAGATGACCAACAAGGTGAAGTTGCTGGAGCATTTTTAGCAAAGGAATACAAAGGAAAAAAAGTTGCAATTATTCATGACAAAACTGCTTATGGAAAAGGTTTAGCAGATGCTACGAAAATGAATATGAATAAAGCTGGCTTAAAAGAGACTATGTACGAAGCGATCACAGCAGGTGAAAAAGATTACTCTGCTTTAGTTTCAAAACTTAAGTCAAAAGGTATAGAAGCAGTTTACCTTGGCGGTTACCACACTGAAGGTGGTTTAATCGTAAGACAAATGCGAGATCAAGGTATGAAAACTAAATTAATTAGTGGTGATGCATTAGTTACAGCTGAATACTGGCAAATTACTGGTAACGCTGGAGAAGGTACATTAATGACCTTCAGCCCAGACCCAAGAAATAATCCACAAGCTGCGCCATTGGTTAAAAAGTTCAAAGCTGCAGGTATAGAACCTGAAGGTTATGTACTTTACTCATATGCTGCACTTGAAGTTTTTGCACAAGCTGCAAAAACTGCCGGTTCAACAGATAGCGCAAAAGTTATGAAAGCTATGAAAAAAGGTAAATTCAATACTGTGCTGGGTACTTTAAGCTTTGATAAAAAAGGCGATGTAAGTCTACCAGGATATGTATGGTATGAATGGAGTAACGGAAATTACAAACAACTGTAATTTTTTTTAATTCATAAAATTAAGAAGGGGGCTTAAGTGCCCCCTTTTTTTTAGGGGGTAAAATGGAAATAACTTATGATGATTTTAAAAAAATCCAGATAAAACTAGGTACAGTTTTGTCAGTAGAAAAAAATGAAAAAGCAAGAAAACCTTCTTTGGTTGTAAAGGTCGATTTTGGAAAAAAAATTGGTATTAAACAATCTTCAGCTCAAATAACACATTATTATTCTGAGGAGAATTTGGTTGGAAAACAGGTAATCGGGGTTTGTAACTTTCCTAGTAAAAATATAGCTGGAGTGAATTCTGAGGTTCTAATTCTTGGAGCTATAGAAGAAGACGGCAAAGTAGTACTTGTACATCCGTCCCAAAAAGCTGAAAACGGTTTAGACATCGCTTAAATGTATCCTGATTTATTAAGTCTTATAATTTTTGGATTTGTTACCGCCATGACTCCAGGCCCAAATAATATTACTTCGTCATATTCTGGATTTAACTTTGGTTATAAGAGAACACTCCCACTCATATTTGCTGTTATTTTTGGGTGGACATTATTGTTAATTTTTATGAACGCAGGTTTGATTTTTATTTTTAGAAAATATCCATTTATTCAGGATGTTATTCGTGTTTTGGGTTCTATATTTCTTATCTATCTTGCTTATTTAATATCTTTTTCAAAAAAATCAAAAAATGCTCCCATTAAAAACCCAATTACTTTCAGTAAAGCATTTATACTTCAGTTCATCAATCCGAAAAGTTTAGTTGTATCCATGACAACCGTTTCTATCTTTATTGACCCAGGTGAAAACTACTTGAGAGACTCACTTATTGTAATATCATATTTTTTCTTGTTAGCTGTATTAAGTATAAATAGCTGGTGTTTAATGGGAATGTATTTAAGAAATTTTGCCACAAGTGAAAAATTTATTAGGAATTTTAACTATGTGATGTCTTTTTTACTTATAGTTTGTGTTATTATGTTCTATGTATAGATCATGAATTTTAAAAGTAAAAATTCGTTTCAATCACTAGATAAGTTAAATATATCTGGAAAAACTTATCATTTTTACAATCTATCAAAAGCTGAGAAAAATGGTCTTAAAGGGATTAAAAAATTACCTAAATCTTTAAAGGTTCTACTAGAAAACCTTTTACGTTTTGAAGACGACATTACAGTTAAAAAAAACCAAATTAATGGTATTGCAGATTGGCTTAAAACAAAAAGCTCTAAAATGGAAATTGCATATAGACCTGCAAGAATACTATTACAAGATTACACAGGTATACCAGCAGTAGCAGACTTAGCCGCGATGAGAGATGCCGTAAAATCAAAAAAAAAAGATCCAAATAAAATCAATCCACTGTCCACAGTGGATCTAGTAATTGATCATTCAGTTATGGTTGATAATTATGCAAAAAAAGATTCCTTTAAAAAAAATGTAGAAAGAGAATTTGATAGAAATGGTGAAAGATATTCTTTTTTAAAATGGGGACAAAATGCTTTCAATAATTTTAGAGTTGTACCGCCTGGGACAGGAATTTGCCATCAAGTAAATTTAGAGTATTTGTCCAAAGTAGTTTGGTCTTCAAAGATCAATGGAGAAATGTTTGCTTACCCAGATACTCTAGTTGGCACCGATAGTCATACTACTATGGTAAATGGTTTATCAGTTCTTGGCTGGGGTGTAGGAGGAATCGAAGCCGAAGCAGCCATGTTGGGTCAACCTATTTCAATGTTAATACCAGAGGTAATTGGTTTTGAAATAAATGGAAAACTTTCAGAAGGTACTACAGCTAGTGATCTTGTTTTAACAATTGTTGAAATGTTAAGAAAAAAAGGTGTTGTTGGAAAATTTGTAGAATTTTATGGTCAAGGACTAAAAAATTTATCACTTGCTGATAGAGCGACAATAGCGAACATGGCGCCCGAATACGGCGCAACCTGTGGATTTTTCCCAATAGACGAAGAAACAGTAAAATATTTAAAATTTTCAGGACGAGACAAAGATACAATTTCATTAGTTGAAAGATATTCTAAAGAACAAGGTTTATGGGCAAGTAGTGAAATAGATTTTACAGATACTATTTCGTTAGATTTAAATACAGTCGTACCAAGTATTTCTGGACCAAAAAGACCACAAGATAAAGTATTGCTAACTAATGCATCAAAAAGTTTTGATAAGGCTTTCAAAGAAAACACAAAAAGAGAAGTTCCTTTAGAAGCTAAAGTAGATAAAAAAGATTTTAAAATTAAAGATGGAGATATTGTAATAGGGGCAATAACTTCTTGCACAAATACATCTAACCCTAGCGTTATGATTGGCGCAGGTTTGTTAGCAAAAAAAGCAGTTGAAAAAGGTTTAAAAGTAAAACCTTGGGTTAAAACTTCATTAGCACCCGGATCTCAAGTGGTCACTGATTATTTAGAAAAGGCAGGTCTTAATAAATATCTAGATGAATTGGGTTTTAATCTAGTTGGATACGGCTGCACAACATGTATCGGAAACTCTGGACCTTTAGATAAAGAAATCTCAGATGCGATACACAAAGAAAACTTATACGCAGTTTCTGTTCTATCAGGAAATAGAAATTTTGAAGGAAGGATAAATCCAGATGTTAAAGCAAATTATTTAGCATCTCCACCTTTAGTAGTTGCATATGCACTTGTTGGAAACATGCATCAAGATTTATACAAAAGTCCTTTAGGTAAAGATAAAAATGGTAAAGATGTTTTTTTAAAAGATATTTGGCCAACAAATAAAGAAATTGAAGATTTAATATTAAAATCCATTAGTGCTGAAATGTTTGTTAAAAGATATTCAAATGTATCGCAAGGACCAAAAGAATGGAGTTCAATCCAAACTGAACAAAGTAGTATTTATAATTGGGAAGACAATTCCACATATGTAAAAAAACCACCTTTTTTTGATAATTTACCAGACAAGCCAGAAGGATTTAAAAAAATTAATGATGCTAGACCGCTTTTAATACTTGGAGATACAGTAACAACAGACCATATTTCACCTGCGGGATCTATTAAAAAAGATAGCCCTACCGGTGATTATTTCATGAAACATCAAGTGCAACAAAAAGATTTTAACTCTTATGGAGCGAGAAGAGGTAATCACGAAGTAATGTTACGAGGAACCTTTGGAAATATAAGAATTAAAAATGAAATGGCGCCTGGTACAGAGGGTGGTTTCACAATATTACAACCAGACGGAAAACAAATGAGCGTTTATGATGCCGCGATGGAGTATAAAAAAAGGAGGAATAGTCTTATTGTTATTGCAGGAAAAGAATATGGAACAGGCTCCTCAAGAGATTGGGCAGCTAAGGGAACAAAATTATTAGGTATAAAAGCTGTTATCGCAGAAAGTTTTGAGAGAATTCATAGATCAAATCTTGTTGGAATGGGAATATTACCGCTGCAATTCAAAGAGGGTTTCGACAGAAAAAAACTTAACATTAAAGGTACAGAGTTATTTACTATTATTGATATTGAAAAGGGAATTAACCCAAGAGATGAAGTAAGCTGTGAAGTCAAATATGCGGATGGCTCAAGCAAAACTATAAAACTTATATCAAGAATAGATACCGAAAATGAAATTGAGTATTATAAAAACGGTGGAATTCTACAATACGTTTTAAGAAATATGCTTAATTAATCTATGAATAATTCAAAGGCTATTGTTTTCGATGCTTATGGCACATTATTTGATGTGAATTCTGCGGCTGAAAAATCTAAAGATAAAATTGGCATCAAATGGGAAAATTTTGCAAATTTTTGGAGAACTACCCAATTAGAATATACTTGGCTTAGAAGTTTAATGAAAAAACATAAAAACTTCTGGCAAATTACCGAGGACTCCCTTGATAAGTCTATGGAAACCTTTCAAATAGACAAATCATTAAGAAATGATTTGTTGAACCTTTATAAGGAACTCTCTCCTTATCCTGAGGTTAAAAGCGTCTTAGAAAAGTTAAAAAAAAAATCTTTAAAACTTGCTATTTTATCTAACGGAACTCCTGAATTATTAAATCATTTAGTAAAAAGTAGCGACCTAGAAAACTTATTTGATGATATTTTCTCTGTTGAGTCTGTAAAGATATATAAACCAGATCCTAAAGTTTACGATATACCCATTAATAAATACAGAGTAGACAAGAGTGAAGTCGCCTTTTTAAGTGCAAATACTTGGGATGTTTCAGGCGCAGGAAATTTTGGTTATAATTCAATTTGGGTAAATAGAAATAATAATGTGTTTGATAAACTTGATTATAAACCTAAAAATGAGGTAAAAAACTTAGAACAATTACTGGATTTAAAATGAGAAATATTAAAGTTAAAGTCCATCCATCTGCTTCAAAATTGAAAAAAAAACAACAATTGGCGTGGAAGATTGCTGAAATAGCATCAGATAAAGCAAAATTAAATGAGGATGCTATTGATATGATTATAAATAGAATTATTGATAATGCATCTGTTGCTATTGCTTCCTTTAATAGAAGGCCAGTTGTATCTGCGAGAGAAATGGCCTTAGCACATCCAAGAAAAAATGGTGCCACGTTATTTGGAGTAAACTCAAAAAAAAAATTTGATTGTGAGTGGTCTGCATGGGCAAATGGAACAGCGGTTAGAGAATTAGATTTTCACGATACATTTCTTGCTGCAGATTACAGTCATCCTGGAGATAATATCCCACCCATACTTGCCGTTGCACAACAAAAAAAACTATCAGGAAAAGATTTAATTAGAGGAATTTTAACAGGCTACGAGGTTCAGGTTAATCTTGTTAAAGGAATTTGTCTACACGAACATAAAATAGATCATATTGCCCATTTAGGCCCAAGTGTTGCTGCAGGCCTAGGAACTTTATTAAAATTAAACACTGAAACAATTTATCAATCTGTACAACAAGCGCTTCACATAACGGTATCAACTAGACAATCTAGAAAGGGAGAAATTTCAAGTTGGAAAGCATTTGCACCAGCACATGCTGGTAAACTTGCAATCGAAGCAGTCGATAGATGCATGAGAGGAGAGGGAGCTCCTAGTCCAATTTATGAAGGTGAAGACAGTGTGATCGCTTATGTGCTGTCAGGACCTAAAGCTAGATATACAATACCCCTTCCAAATATAAATGAAGAAAAAAAAGCTATTTTAGAAACTTACACCAAAGAACATTCAGCTGAATATCAATCCCAAGCACTTATCGATTTGGCAAGAAGCATGAATGAAAAAATAGATGATATTTCAAGAATAAAATCAGTAGAAATTCATACAAGTCATCACACCCATTATGTTATTGGAACTGGAGCAAAAGACCCACAAAAAATGGATCCAAAAGCAAGTAGAGAAACATTAGATCACTCTATAATGTATATATTTGCTGTCGCCCTTGAAGATGGAACGTGGCATCATATAAATTCTTATACTCCAAAAAGAGCTAATAAAAAAAGCACAGTGGAATTATGGAAAAAAATAAAAACTTTTGAAGACAAAAAGTGGACAAAGAAATATCATGATCCTGATCCTAATAAAAAATGTTTTGGAGGTAGAGTGGTCATTAAAATGAAAGATGGTTCAAAAATTGAAGACGAAATATCAGTTGCCGACGCACACCCTGCTGGCAATAGACCCTTTGAAAGAGAAAACTATATAAACAAATTTCAGACTTTGACTAATGGAATTATTTCACAAAAAGAGTCTGATAGATTTTTAAAAGTAGTTCAAAACCTTAGAAAACTCAAATCGGGCGAACTAACTAAACTTAACGTTGAAGTTAAAGGGAAATCTTTGAGAACGATAAGCAAGAAAGCTATTTTCTAATTGACTCTTTAATAAATTCAAAATCTAATAAGACAAATAATAAATGGAGGAAAAATGCAAAATATAAGAAAATTTATAAGCTTACTATTTGCTGCTGTTCTTTTCTCATCAATTTCAACACATTCATTTGCAATTGATAAACTTCACTTCATAATTGGTGGTGGAGCTGGTGGTGGCTGGGACGGTACCGCTAGAGGAACAGGCGAAGCATTGACCAAATCTGGTATGCTCAAAAGTGCATCTTTTGAGAACATGTCAGGCGGTGGTGGAGGAAAAGCTCTATCATTTTTAATTAATACTAAA
>MDTB01042589.1_pt1 | contig 13763 bp, 20 predicted proteins | sample 811161 | NCBI WGS metagenome assembly MDTB01 (sample SAMN05326650, study PRJNA326480) | marine metagenome | isolation source: seawater | place: Mediterranean Sea | collected 2009
CAGCAGGTGGAAGATTATCACCGGTTGCGGCAAACGACTTTGCTACAAAGCCAACTACATTGGCACAATCTTTATTAGTTTCAAGAGGCCAGTTAAGATATAAACTTATGCTTAACGCACTTCAAGTCAGATCAAACTGTAGAATAATTAACATGGTTACAACTTATGCCTCAGATGCCGGTGACAACCCAATCACAGACATCAATTTTGGTATAGTGTTTGAAAATGATGATTTTGTTCCAACAACAGGTTCAACTATTGACGGATCTACTTCTACTACAACAAAAGTTTTATACATCCAAGATAAAATTGCAGAAGCACTTACAACAACACACACAGAGAAGATGAGTGTGTTCAATCCAACATCAGGCACAGGACAGATACAAGACGTAGAAGTTACTGTTGCTCCAGTTTTATCTGGAAATGAAGGTGAGATTGTTGAAGCGATCACAGTTGCTGAAGTGACTGGATTCAGATCTAACGTTGACGCAGAAACTCCTACAGACAACGCACTAACTTACACAGCAGAGTAATAATCATTTATTTTTTATAGTTAAAATTATGTAAGAAAGTTCTGACGGGTAAAATTATGCGTCTGCGTATGCGTCGAATGTGACTGCTGTGGAACCATCAGCTGATGTGAATGTGCCATCGTAAGCGGCTGAGGCCGCTGTATCATCTGCAAATCCGTCGGAGTTGCCTGCTAAGAAATTTGTTTTCCATGATGCCACCCATGCCGCGTAATCGGCCTTCATTGCATGTCTTTCCGCTTTGACCGTTGTAAGTAAGCCATCTGTACCAGTAATCTCAGATACAGCATGAGCTATACCATTTGGAGAATGGGGTGTTATGGGTTTGTTGATAGTTGATTGCGTTGCGTGAACTGTTAAACTTGCCATACTACTATTTACCAAAAGTTCAATAGCATTATAATAGCCTATCTGTTATAGTAAATATACTTTATAAATGTTTATCGCGATACTAACACTCTTATCTGCACTGTCCATATCCGGCGTTGCAATATTCTATTCCGTTATTGGACTGGCGACAATATTCCCTGGTGCTTTCGTGCCCGTGGTTATAATGGGCGGAGTGCTTGAAGTTGGGAAGCTGATCACGGCCTCTTGGCTGTATAGGAACTGGAAGTTCACACCTTTCATGCTCAAGACCTACTTGACGACAGCAGTAATAATATTAAGTCTAATTACAAGTATGGGTATCTTTGGATTCCTATCCAAGGCACACCTAGAACAGAACCTTGCCTCAGACACCCTGATACAACGTATAAAAATTCTAGAAGACAAGATCGAAAGTGAAAAGATGTCTATCGTCAGACAGAACGCAGTAATTGACAGAGCAGAGAATGCCATCAACAGAGACACAGGCACAGCATCGGGAGATATAGAAGTACAGCAGTCTATTATAGCCGATGCCAATGAAAAATTAAAAACACTACTTACGGTCGAGACCAATACGGTAAAAGACCTTAATGACAGGTTAAAAACTTTGGACAAAAATGTAAGCGACATTCTTACTTCCAACAAATCATTCTTCAACGAAGAAAAAGCGGCGGCAGAACTAAAGGCATCGCAGAAGGAAGAACGTAGACAGATTGCCAAAAAGATCACAGAAGCACAGGACAGAATAGCGGAACTAAAAACTGATCACAAACAAGAGATAGCTAAAGCACAAGAAATAATCGGAACAATGAGATCAGGATCTCAAGACAACAAGGGACAATTCACAAAAGAGATAGAAGTAGCAGAACAGAAAATATTCAATTCACAAGGAAACATAGACATATTCATAGTTGAGAAGCAACCGCTTGAAAAAGAGATGCTTACCCTTGAAGCGGAAATAGGACCTGTGAAGTACATAGCCGCTCTCGCAGTGGATTGGGGTATAACGGACCAAGTAGAAACTAGTAAGGCTGTACGGTGGGTTATATTGCTTTTAATCGTGGTGTTTGATCCACTTGCTGTGTTGCTATTGATTGCGGCCAACCAGAGTTTGATGAGAAGGTTTCCGCCTGAACCACCCAAACCGCAGGAAGTGATTGACCTCGAGAAGCCTGATGATGAGGGCGTTGATCTTAAATGGAATGAGATGATGGACAAGTCGAGTGCGGCAACCAAGATTGATGAAGCTACAGAAACACTGAGAGTATGGAAAGAAAAATTAGAAGCATTTAATAATAAAGTACCTAAACCAGCAGATCAGCCGGTCGAGATAATACAACAAGACGATGGCACAGTGCCACACATAGATCTTAAAGGTCAAAAAAAAACTGAAGACAAAGAAATAGTAGTAGATAATAACAAGGACGGCTTTGATCCAGACGAAGTCATGTTCGAGTTGTTTGATCACACGCCAAAAGTTGATGCTGTTGAACAATTAGAAGAATTTAAAAAACGTGAGGAAGAAGAACGTAAAGCACTAGAAGAGTATTCACGTAAAGCCAGAGAAGAGGAAGAAGAACCAGCTAGAATTAGGCCGGATTTCACTGAAGTAATAGAGCCAGAACAGGCCGTGAAGGAGATGATGGAAGATCCTATCAAAGCTCTAGAAGAAGACTTGAGGATTGAAAAAGGCGCTCCACGAAAGACACTGGAAGCAGATATGAGCAAACTTGCCATTGAGCCAGAGATAGGTAAGTTTGTTGGAGGATACAAACCTACATTTGTGAAGAAGTCTCAAGAAAAAGTTAAAACGGACTCATATGTACAGAATGAAGAACAAACCGAAGCCACAAACTGGAAAAAAATTAAAACAAAAACTACAACGGAAGAAGACTATCATCAAAGGATGGAGCAAAGAATCGAAGACCTCATGGCTAAAGTTGATGCTGGAGAACTAAATTTTGAAGACTTGACTCCGGAAGACAGACAAGTTATAATAGATATAAGAATGCAAAACGAAAGTGGCGATAATCTAAAGTAAAATTTACCATGGCACTTAATATGAAAATGTTTGACACACTAGGTATGGTCACACTAGTGACACCTCCTTCTATGATGAATCCTGCAAAGGTAAGTTTTACACTTATAAATTTAAAAGAGAAAGAGAAAAATCATTTTGCAAAAGAACTAAACAAGGTTTTCCCCAATGACAACGTGACTGTGTACCTTTATGATACTGCAGGACAAAATAATTGGTTGAAACAAGCTATATCAAAATCCAAATATGTTGTACTTGATAACACTGACCTTCCGATATGGATACAGGAATTGGTGCCCGAAAACAAACTTTATCTTGTTACCCAGGACCAAACAATAGAAAATACATTTGAAAACATCAATAAAAGAAAGGCGGTATAATGGCTGAAGAATCATTGATCTGCTCATTCTGTTCAAAGTCACGTAAAGATGTGACCAAGATGATAGTTGGAGCCAGTAAGACATCTATATGCAACGAGTGTGTAAAACTTTGTGTTGAAATACTAGAAGAAGATATAGTAAAATCCAGAAAAGAAAAATTGTACTCGGGGGACAAAAACATACTCAATCCCGTGGCTATTAAAGATCATTTAGATCAATATGTCATTGGACAGGATGCCGCCAAGACTGTGTTAGCAGTCGCAGTGGCCAACCATTATAAAAGAATTGTGCAACCACCGATAGATTTTGATCTCGACAAGTCCAACGTGATGGTGTTGGGAGCCACAGGTGCGGGTAAGACATTGATGGCAAGAACTATTGCCAAATACCTGGATGTGCCTTTTGCCATAGCGGATGCAACAACATTGACCGAATCAGGATATGTTGGTGAAGATGTTGAAAACGTTGTGCAGAAACTATATGCCAACGCAGATGGCGACATAGAGAAGACTCAGAAGGGAATTATATTCATTGACGAGATAGATAAAATTTGTCGTAAAGGTGAAAACACATCTCTTACCAGAGATGTTTCAGGCGAGGGTGTGCAACAAGGATTGCTGAAAATTGTAGAAGGTACAGAATGTAGAGTTCCGCCACACGGAGGCAGAAAACATCCTGACCAACAAACAGTGACTATAGACACATCAAACATACTGTTCATAGTCGGTGGTGCATTTACAGAATTAGAAAAGCAGATCAGAAGCAAACAATCAGGCGGTATGGGATTTGGAACTAAACTAAAAGAGCAAGACGAAAGAAACTATCTATCAGAAGTACAACCTGAGGATCTTATCAAGTATGGTTTGATACCTGAATTCGTTGGAAGATTTTCTATGATTACTTGTATAGATCCTTTAAGTGAAACACAACTAGTGCGAATACTTACAGAACCCAAGAATGCAATACTCAAGCAGACACACTATCTTTTTGGTTTAGACAGCATAGACATCGAGTTTACCAAAGAGGCCAAACAGAGCATAGCAAAAAAGGCCAAAGAACTAGGTACAAATGCAAGGGGACTTAAAAACGTTGTAGACTCAGTGGTTCTGCCTTATCAGTTCGAGGCAGAAGAAATGAAATCAAATGGAGTAAATAAGATTCAAATAACACATGATGTGGTTGACAAAGGAGCAGACCCTGTGTTAGTATTTAAAAAGACAAATGGAATATCAAAAAAACAAAGCTAGACCCAAGTTTAAGAAGACAGAAAGACCGTTGGGTTTCCAAGGCTACTACGTAGAAGTGCGTGAAGGTGAAGACGCCATAAGAGCTTACCGTAAGATCAAAAGATGGATAAAGGAAGACAACTTCATTGATCAGATAAAGGCCACTAACACATACCAAAAGCCATCAGAAATTAAGAGAGAAAAATCCAAAGACAAGAGAAAAGTTCTTAGGAAACTGCAAAGAGAACGTGACGATAACGTGTTCATGGGCAGAACAAATCGTAGATAATTTACCAAACAAGGTCGCAATTTGACATATAGTACATATATGTTATACTAAATACAGTTGAAGATTGCTATAGATAGGATCTTCGATATTATAACTCGCTTAACAATAGGAGGAAAGCACATGAAAAACAATCTATCTATTTTTAATAACCTAAGACCACTAACCGTAGGGTTCGACGACATGTTCGATCACTTTGAGGATATGATGGATGACGGATTCTTCAGAGGATCTGGAGCAAACTTCCCACCATACAATATAGTGAAGACTGGTGAGAACACTTATGATGTTGAACTTGCACTTGCAGGTTTTGGTAAAGATGATATAGTAGTTGAGTACAAAGAAAATCAACTTACAGTAAAATCTAAACCCAACAAAGATGAGGCCGAGGAAGTTGACAAGTATGACAACGGAGTCCTACACAGAGGAATCAGCAAAAGATTCTTCAACAAGTCATTTACCATTGCAAATGATGTTGAGGTCAAGGGTGCAGAACTTAAAGATGGTTTGCTTAAGGTAAGCCTGGAAAGAATAATTCCAGAACACAAAAAAGCAAAAACTATCGATATCAAGTAAAGCAAAGTGGATAGGGTGGTAAAGGCCACCCTACCCTAATTGACAAATAGCAACAATGTGTTATAATAATGGATGATACAAGAAATGACAGATATACAAACACTGACCAAAGAAAAAATTAAATTAGACGAACCGGGAATGTACGACGTTGTATTTCTCAACGACAGCATTACAACTATGGAATTTGTTGTAAAAGTTTTAAAACAGATATTCAACAAGACACCAGAACAAGCTCACAGCATCACACAACGTATACACCAAGACGGGCAAGGCATTGTAGGATCTTATTCACATGAAGTTGCAGAGCAGAAAGGTATCGAAGCGACATTGGCCGCAAGACAGGAGAATTTTCCATTACAGGTAAAAGTTAAAAAGCAATGACTTTGCAAAAATTTGTAATTGAAAATCAAAAGGTTATAGAACTTGTAAAGGACAAGGTACCAGGACAAGAGCAAGTTGACATGTACTACGGAACACTTGATTATGCAACAGCAAGGTTCAATACAATTCTCATAAAACTATCACAAGACAAAATACTAGAACAAATACACAGTAAAGATACGTTAGATTGTTTCAATGCAATACAAGATTTTTACAAAAATGTTCAGCGATATAGATTCTGGCCTAAGTTTACAAGACCGTTTACTAAAATGATAATTCACAGTATAGGTACAAGACGTATTCCACTAATCAAAAGACTATTAAATAGACTTGAAAACAACAACAAATTCTATCATCACGGGGACGATACCGTATGATTCCAAAGATCAAAAAGCTATTAAAAACACTCAATAACTAACTATATGAAGAATAGTTTTGAGATAGATTCGTTCCTAGACGAGCAAGAATTACAAGCTCTATCTAAGTTTTACCAAACACTTCCTAAAACTATAAACAGTGGTTCAGAAAAAAAAGCATACACCACAGGTTTTCCATGGGCTTCCATGCCAATCAAAAGTATTAAAAACAAACTAGAAAATGTATTCAGCACAGTAAATGTTACTGTTGCAATGTTTCTGGAAGAATATATCCCATGGGGCGTACACACAGACTATTTCAAAGATGATAAGTTGCCGTTTTACGCAGTGCTTATACCTCTGGAGTTTGAGGACAAAGATACCCACACTATTATTTTCAACGAACAGGCAACTACAAAAAATTGGAAAATAAAATTGACCACTGATATTGGTTATGAATACACAGAAAAACAACTTGCACTTTTGAATCATATAGACCAAGATCTTTTAAAGAAGATATCAATTGATTCGGTATACAAATGGGAAAAAGGAAAAATGATAGCTTGGCATAGAAACTACCTACACACCAGTGACAATTTTAAAAACACAGGTATGAAAAAGAAATTAGCCCTTGTTATATTTTTGAATAAAGATGATTAATTGTGATCTATTAATAGTAACAGCACCATACACAGAAACCAATTACCCCCTGCAGGCACCTGCAATTATAAAGGCCAGTGTGGTCAAGAACGGGTACACAGCAAATACATTTGATATCAATAATGACTTCTTACAGATGGAAGACGAGGACGCTGAAGGTTTCGCATGGTTAAAAAATTTCTTCATGTATGGAACAATGGAGGACAAAACAAAAATTCATTTGGCGGAATCATACGTAAGGTACATGGCAGAGAAAGTCCTTAACAAGTTTAGCCCAAAATTTATCGCTGTCAGTGTCTTCACTTACCAATGCCAGACTTTCAGCGAAATGTTTGCAGAAGCAATTAAAAGCATGGATCCTAACATCAGTATTGTGTTTGGTGGACAAGGCATAATGACACAAGGGATAAACGCTTCTGATGGATGGGTCAAGACTTTAAGGAAAAGCAAGGTGATAGATCATTACATAGTTTCAGAAGGCGAACGAGCCATATTAGACTTATTGGAAACCGGAAAGGGTCATGGTGTCAACAACACTGATTGGAAACAGGAGCTAGATCTTGAAAGATCACCAGTGCCTGACTATGGTGACTATGATCTCGATCAGTATGATGGTGGCCGTCTCATGATCACTGGTAGCAGAGGATGTGTAAGGAGATGTTCATTCTGTGACATACATAAGCATTGGAAAAAATTTGTTTTTAGGAGTGGACAATCTATAGCAAACGAAATGATCGAACAGAGTCAAAAGTATAAAAAGTATAGGTTCAGTTTCACTGACAGTCTTATAAATGGATCGATGAAAGCATACAGAGACTTTGTCACAGTGATGGCCAAATATAACAGCACAGCCACTATTAAAATTACCTGGGGAGGACAGTTTATTGTGAGAGGCATCAAGTCAATGACCGAAGATGATTGGCAACTCTCAAAATTAGCAGGAGCAGACAATCTAGCAGTCGGAGTTGAATCCGGCAGTGAAGCTGTAAGGGATCACATGAAAAAACAATTCAGTAACCAAGACCTTGACGAATTTATGGAGCAGGCATACAAACATAATATTAACTTAGAATTTCTAATGATCATTGGATATCCCACAGAAACACAAACTGATTTTCAAGACACGATCGATATGTTTACAAAGTACACAAAATATCAAAAAATCATTAGCAGTGTGGCTCTCGGTTCCACGCTTGGAGTCTTGCCAGGCACACCACTTGCTGAAGATCATGCAGATGATTTAGATTTAAATGACGGAGAGAATTTTTGGGTATATGCAAAAAACAAAGAACTTACATTCAAAGAAAGGATAAAAAGAAGAATATTGGCCGGAGAAGCATTAGAGAAGATGGGATACACTGTGAGCCGGAACGATAGCCAGATGAGACTCCTACATTTCCTTTGGGGTGTGTATAAAAACAAACAAAAGCAAGGCGTGGCAGACCTTTCCACTGGCGATCTAAAGGATCAGAAGTACTCATGATGAATATAGAATTAAGTTTACATGTAAAGGATTATAACGGTGGTCCACATATTAAAATATACAATAATGAAAAAACGCTGTTTGATGATAACCTACAAACTGCCGGTCCACACAAGGTAACGCTTAAAACAGAAATGACACTACCAAATAAGTTAGTAATAAAACATCATGGAAAAAACATGAAAAGAGATACCCATGTTGGTAATTCTGGGGAAATTGTAAATGATAAAGGATTCTATATACAGAGTATACAACTGGACGATGTTTTGTTGAAAAATGAGTTGTATCACTTTGATTTTATTAAAGATGATGGTGAAGTGTTAAAAAAGAATAATTACATAGGATTCAACGGTGAGTTTGTCATAGACATAGACAACGATAATCTATACTCTTGGCAGAGTGGTTGGCAAAAAATGCTTGTAACAAACACTGAGATTTTTTCCTATGAAAAATTTAGGAAGGAAATATTCAGTGATGAATAGGATATTATGATGTGGAATTGGATTTTTTGGGCTATCCCAAAAGAGTATGTGAGGCGGTATTTCTTTACACTTTGGTTGGTGTTGTTTTTTTTACCAGGCTACATATTTGGATTGCATTTCACTAAATTAGGCTTTATAATAAACTTAATATGGTTCGATCTTGTTTTTTATGGATGGGTACGAGCAAAACAAACAATAGAAGGAGACAATGAATGAAAGCAGTGGTATGGAGTAAACCGGCCTGTGCTTATTGTACAAAAGCAAAATCTTTGTTAAAAACCAAAGGCATTGAGTACGAAGAGAAGAACATAGCAGAAGGACATAAAATACAAGATCTTTTAGAAATGGTTCCAAACGCAAGAACTATGCCTCAGATATGGCTAGACGAACAGCACATTGGTGGATACTATGAACTAGAAGCAAAACTTAAGGAGACGGAATGATCAAGGAGGCCCTAGTAAAAAAATTAGAAGGTGAAATAGAGGTTGCAAAAGCAGACTTAAGAACCTTTCTGGCTAATCCAATTGGTGTTGCTGAACACATCGACTATGTGATCACTGCCGAGAAGAAACTCGAGGCATTAGCACACGCAGAAGATAAACTGGAATCACTAACGAAATTATAATGACATACACGGTCAACGACAAGTGTATAATGTGTAAACACACAGATTGTGTTACCGTATGTCCAGTTGATTGTTTTTACGAAGGAGAGAACATGCTCGTCATTAATCCAGACGAGTGCATAGACTGTGGTGTATGTGAACCCGAATGTCCAGAGGATGCAATAAGACCAGACACCGACGACGAAGGGGCAAAATGGATAGAGTTCAATGGCAAGTGGTCCAAAGAATGGGCAGTGCTGACAGATAAAAAAGACCCTTTACCCGGACATGAGCAACACTCGGGAGAAGAGGGAAGATTAGAAAAATATTTTAAGGACAAGTAATGAAGAAAAAATCAAAATGGCAAATTAAAAGAGAGAAACAGGCAAGTGAAAATTCACAGTTCGACCCGAAGATACATCAGCTCGGCAGAGAAGGGTTTGGATTCCAAATGAAAAAGGATGTTAAAACCAATCCGGAGGATTTGTCAGGTAAAAATTTACCTTTCAAACCAGAAAAATGATTATCGACAAGATAACAGAGATGGGGAATGATTTGAAAATGTTGGAAGGACATGACAGGTTGCACTATCTAATAGACAAGGCCAAGGATATCGATCCACTTCCAGAGTCTGCCAAAACGGAAGACAACAGGATACGTGGCTGTGCATCAAAGCTATGGCTCATAGGAGGTGCTCGTGAAGATGGCACAATGATGTATCAGGTGGACGGTGATGCACACATTAGTAAAGGCACCGCAAAGATTGTTACTGATATTGTCAACGGTGAACATAAGAGTGCTGTTGCAAACCTAACCGTGGAAAGTTTCACACCACTAGGGATAAAGGAATTACTAACAATGCAGAGACAGAACGGTCTCGGAGAACTAATAGATAGGATAATAAGGATAGCTCATGATTGAAACACCGCCGGGATGGTTACCAAACGATAGTGCAACAGTGGACCCACAACTTAATACTGATTTAAGTGATATAAAAGAACATCCACCCACACAGCAGGAGTACATGCCGACGATAGTTGAGAAACTGAAGGAATGTTATGATCCTGAGATCAGTGTCGATATATACAACCTAGGTTTAATATATGATGTCAAGGTAACCGAAGACGGGTATGTTCATGTTTTAATGAGTCTTACAAGTGCATTCTGTCCTGCGGCGGACATGATACCAAAAGATGTAGTGCAAAAAGTTGAAAGTATACCAAATCTAAAATGCAAAGTCAAGATAACAATGCAACCACAGTGGGGTCGAGACATGATCAATCCTGAGGTACGTGACCTTATGGGTTTATAACCAATAAAGGTTGACCATATCAGGTTTATCGTATAAAATATAAGCAATACTGAATCATGTTGGGAAATCAAGGTGTAATTCCTTGGCTCTACCAGGAACCGTAAAGTCGGAGTGCCAACCAGTGTTAGTCCGCTGTCGAGTGAGGGCCTGGGAAAGTCTAATTCTACAATGAAAAGTTAACAGTGGCAATAAACGTTAACTCGTTTAATAGGTTACTGTTATGAAAAAAACAAAACAAAAGATTGTGTTGTTCTTCTATCTCGTAGGCTTGATCGCCTTGAGTAGGCTGATACCTCATCCACCAAACTTCACTCCTATAATCGCGATGGCTGTGTTCATGCCATACCTTACACGTGATTTATATTCGTCCATGCTAGTACCATTGTCGGCTATGTTTGTTTCTGATCTTTACTTGGGTTTGCATTCAAGTATGTTTTGGGTTTACACCAGTATCTTGTTAGGCACAACATTGAGTCATTACACAATGTCTATGAAGAAAACGTATGTACACCTGGGATCCAACGCACTGTTGTCATCAACAATATTTTTTGTAATAACAAACTTCGCTGTGTGGATGTCTGGTACAATGTACCCACTTACATTGGACGGGCTAATACTTTGCTACACAATGGCAATTCCGTTCTTTGGCAACACACTTGCGGGTGCTTTGTTCTACGTATCTCTTTTAGGTCTTGTGTCCTACTCGACAACAAACATATCAAGGAGATATACGGACGATGAAGAAAACATTACTAGCAGTCTTAATGTTATTGCTTTCCCACACCGGGCTACAAGCAGATCATTCTAGCAAACACACATGTGAGCAGGTGGAATATGCACCCTGCATAACAATTCAAAAATACATATTAAGAGATCCTAGCGTACTAACGACAGCGTCAATGAGTGTGGACTACATTGATCAGTACACGATAGAAAACACAAACACAATAGACACTGTGCAGGCGATAGCGAGAGCGACTGGCTTGAATGTTGTGCAGTCTGGACCAACAGGACAACAGACATCTGTGTTCATGAGGGGCATGAACTCCAACCACACAATGGTGGCGATCAACGGTGTGGCAATCAAGGACCACTCCACAACAGGTGGCTTACACGATATAGGAGCAGACTTTGTGAAACACGTGACAGCAATACAAGTTGTGAAAGGATCGCAAGGTACCCTTTACGGTGCAAACGCAGTGGGTGGTGTTATCAACTTTATCACAACAGACAGTTATGCAAACAGCATATCCGCAACAGTGGGATCTAACAACACCAAAGGTATCACACTTAAGATACACAGAAACATAGACAATCATTCTATCAGCGTCATAGCAGATGGGACACAGTCAGATGGTATATCGGTAGCACCGTCCGGAACAGAGAAGGACGGATTTGATGCAAACAACATTACTATCAACACCCTTAGCAAATGGGATGAAGTTGAAATGAAATCTACAGTGATCAGAAGGAGTAGTGATTCGGACCTGGATGCCAGTGGAAGTGACGACCTTGATTACACAGCGGAAAACAACATGAACCTGTACCAATTATCAAGCAAGGTCACAACCGGACTTGGTTTCTACAACATAACATTCTCTCGTACGGAATATGACAGAGACTATCACAACGGCTCTGAACATGACGAGTATGACTCATCTAGTAACACTGTGTTGTTGACCAACACTGTCCAGAAAGACAAGTGGGACATCACACCAGGTGTGGAGTATGAGGAGTTCGATGGTTCATTCAACAACAGAGGTGGATACGTCGCAAGTGTCGACACCGGTGGTGAGAACATAGGATACTTCGTTAACGGTAACATGATTGTTTCGGACAAGTTGTTAGTGTCAGCGGGTGTGAGGCAGGACGATCCAAGTCTGTTCAGTGACTACACCACGTACAGACTGGGTGGAACTTATGATCTGACAGGAGCATTCAAGTTGAAAGGTAACTACGCAACATCTGTGAAGACCCCCACACTGTACGAGATGCACGGATCAGACAACTACGGTTACAACGGAAACCCAAATCTACAACCAGAAGAAGCAGAGACCACAGACATTGGTTTCGAATACACAGTCGGAGACAGTGTGTTGGATTTCGTTTACTTCACAACAGATCTTAAAAAGCTAATCACGTATGGAAACAGCACGTACTCCAACGGAACAGGTACTTCAAACAGGCACGGTGCGGAAATCAAGTTCAACAGCCTGATCTCTGACAATGTGTACTGGAGGAACAGTGCAACATTCACAGTGGCAGAGGACGGCGACGGAACACGTGTAACGAGAAGGCCAAAGTGGATGGGACTCACTGCCATAGACTACAAGAAGGACAGTTGGACCAACACGGTTGAATACTTGCACACAGGCAGTCATCTAGACATTGACTCCTCTACGTATGCAACGATTACCAAACCAGCAGTGGGTGTTGTAAACTTCCACACCAGCAAGGTTGTAAATGACAAGTCCGACATGGTGTTATCCGTAAACAATGCGTTTGATAAAACATACGACAGACCAGACGGTTATGCACAGCACGGCAGAAATATACTATTGACTTACAAATTAAAGTTCTAGTATAATTTGTTTATGGAAGTAACAATCATAGACAAGATGGGCACAGACTTATCCGTTGTCAATGCGGCACGGGTAAGTTACTCCAAAACAAAAGACGTGTTTGACGAAAAGGACGAGAAACTAATTAAGTACCTTGCGACGCATGAACACTGGTCACCCTTTGCACACGCATCAATTCAGTTCAGGATCAAGGCTCCTATATTCGTTGCGAGGCAACTGGTCAAGCATCAAGTGGGCCTTGTGTGGAACGAAGTTTCAAGACGTTATGTGGACTTTCCACCGGAGATATACAAACCAACAGCATGGAGAGGCCGTCCTGTGAATTCCAAACAGGGTTCAGACGGTGAAGTTGAACTAGGACCGACACTGGATCACAATCTAGAAATGACCATGCAAAGTTGTTTGATACTGTACAACGCCATGATAGAAAAAGGTGTTGCACCAGAACAGGCACGTATGGTGTTGCCACAGAGCATGATGACAGAATGGATATGGTCA
>MDTB01209628.1_pt1 | contig 13762 bp, 11 predicted proteins | sample 811161 | NCBI WGS metagenome assembly MDTB01 (sample SAMN05326650, study PRJNA326480) | marine metagenome | isolation source: seawater | place: Mediterranean Sea | collected 2009
CCTGTGTCGTGGCTGTTGTCGCAGATGTTGCTGCGTTAGTCTCTGAAGTACCAGCGTTGGTTGCGCTTGTTGCCGCCTCAGAAGCCTTAGTGGTAGCTGTTGTGGCTGATGCCGCCGCATTGGTTGCGGAAGTGCTTGCCTCGCTTGCCTTAGTGGTGGCAGTGGTAGCACTAGATGCCGCTGATGTAGCGGATGAGGCCGCTGCCGTAGCAGAGGACGCAGCATTTGTCTCGCTTGTTCCGGCGTTTGTCGCACTGGTTGCTGCGTTAGTCGCACTTGTAGCCGCTTCAGATGCTTTTGTCGTTGCGGTTGTCGCGCTATTTCCTGCATTTGTTTCGCTAGTTGCCGCATTTGTGGCAGACGTTGCCGCTTCTGATGCCTTTGTTGTAGCTGTAGTGGCACTTGCCGCTGCATTAGTAGCCGATGTTGCAGCAGACACGGCATCTACAATCAAAGCAAAATGGTCTGTGTCGGTTAGCGAATCGCCAACTACAGAAGCAGCCACACAGATGTAAATGTTGTTTAGCTGCCCTGCTGTTGTTGACTTAATTATGTCTCTTACAGCATACGCAGCGGTTGTAACCGTAGCATCAGTGCCTTTGAATGTGCCTAGCTCTTGGGTAACGGCCAACTCACCGCTGCTGTCAAAAGCCAACACTTTGTTAGCACGGTCTGTAGCACCCACAGTAAATTCTGTAGATGTCATAGTGTTTGTGCGTGACAGTTTGATAGTACGGTCAAGCTCGTCTTGCTGGTCTTGTGCAAGCAGGGTTAGCTTGTCTAGCGCGTCTTCGTGTGCCGCTGCCGGAAACGGGTCGTTAGGTGTGTAATCAGTAGTCTGCGTTTGCGCTGTTTGACGCAATAACACAACAGTTTGGGCTGAAGTTGGTGGAGTGCCAAACGTAATATTACCGCCACTCGCGCTGCCTACGCCAGAAACAGAGTAGTGTGTGGTCTTTGTCTGTACTGTTTCCGCGCCAGTAGCAGTAGTTCTCAAGATAACTGTAATATCGTCATCATCAAAGATCTTGAAGCCATAGGCAAAGACTGTGGTTGAGCCATTGCCAGTATAGCTATTTCTAGTGGTGGTGCTGCTAACTGTCATTTCATTCTCCAGCGTTGCCCTATCATATCAAAAATTACTCCATTGTGGAATACTTGGGTTGCATCTCTACTAATTTGTTCAAAGCATTACGAATACCTATAGCGTTTTGCAGTGGAATTAAAGTATTTGCTGCACGTTGCTGACCTTGTGACCACTGCAAATCTGGGTTGACTATAGAGCGTGATGCCGCTTGTGCTGTAGCTAAGCCTTTGCTTAACAGTTGCACTGTAGGAATACCGCTAACCAGATTAGTGTCTAGCCCTGTGCTTCTATACGCAAATATAGGATCATCCGTAAAAAACCCTGACCCTGTATCAACTAAAGCTGGGAACAAAGAAGCCCAAGAACTACGCTGAAAACCAGCTTTTCCTATTGCTTCTACGGACAACCTTTCTTTCAAAAACTCTTCTTTGTCTTCTCTAAACTGGGCATTAAGTTGTGTTTGAGCCATATATGACAATGAGGCAAAAAACATTGACCCCATCATTGCAGAGTAACCCTTCCAATCATTTGCTTTCATATTGTGCAAGAATTGCTTGCCCCATGACACCAGCATAAATGTTCGGAATTGCGTAATAATCTGCCCCATTGTAGATGTCATATACAGATTTAAGTTACCAACATCGTTTTGCTGGATGCTTCTGCGTGTCCAGCGTGAGATTGCTACTAAAAAAGCACTACGCTCTGCGTCATCCCATTTTGCAAGGTTGATTGCCCTAATCTTTCTGTTGCGAAAAACAGTAGATTTTTCTGTTTTGGCGTTTTTGCGTATCTGTGCAAATACACGATCTGCCATATCATCATCCAACCCAAGACCAGCCAACCTTTTTTTGGACAAAGACTTGGATTTAAATGCTAAGTCAGTCATGGTTTGAACAGCCACCCTCGCCGCCGCACGTTCCAAACCTAGCGTTATTGGGGCCATTCCTGACAGATCTGCTGTTATTCGCTTTGCTGGGGCTAAGAAAAACAAAGCCTTGTCTATCCAATCCCCCCTGCCTTCACTAAATACACCAATGGTATCTGCCCTGTTCATAGCCTGATTAGTCAGCCTGTCAGAGCCTACACCGTTAAAAGCCTCTAGATCTCTTATAACATCATCTTCAATCTCACCATTTCTGGCTCTGCGTAACATACTACGCATTTCAGGCATGGCTTGTATAAGGCCACGCAAACCGCCGATGCTCAAAGCATTGCCTAGTTCTGCAACCTGTGCAAAGCCCACTTGGTTCATCAACCGTATGAAGTTGTAATCTTGCACCATCCGTGCGCTTCTTGCATAAATGCCGGAAGGATCTGCTGCCAACGGCGCACGTCTGCCTATAATCATATTGAACATAGTTTGGGCAACAAGGTTTTCTTTTTCTGCTCTTGCCCTGCCAGCAGTGCCCTCTCTGTCAAAAGCCTCTGCTAAGTTTCTGTCAAGAAGCTGATTGAACTCACGTTCTGATTTAATCCCCACTTTGCCTAGCCCAATACGCCCAGACATTTGAGACACATAACCTGTAAACACTTGCTCTGCATCTCTGTCTTGCAAGTCTTTAAGTCTTAGTATTTCTTCTTTGCCTGATTGTTTATTTACAACTACGGCCTCTGTGTTCATATCAAAGCGCAGTCTTGTCCTTGCTCTTGCCGGAGTACCATCAGGGGTGACATCAAACAAAGCGAGCAATCTGTCTGCTTCAGGCTCAGTCATGTAATCTTCGTCAATAAGAATTGACCTCATTACATCTCTTTGATCTGTGGTAAACAACCTTGCTGCACCAGCATCAAGTCCGGCAGCACTGCGTTGCAACTTCTTAACCATGCCATCAGCAATTTTCTCTGCCAGTTCTACTGGCATATTGTCTGTGCCTCTGATCAAACCATTAGCAAGCAGACTGACAACCTTGCTTTGATCATAACGCCCGATAGCCTCACTGTATTTAAAGCTGTCCCAAAGATGTGAGAAGTAAGCCAAATTTTCTGGTATGCTCTCAAATCCCTCAACGCCAGCTTCTTTCAAGTCACGCAACAAGTCTCGCTGTATTTCTGCCTGTCGTGCAGCAGCCCTACGGATTGGTTCTGCAAAAGGCGAATTAGGGTTCTCTATAGCATCCGCTACCAACTCACCAAACTGTCTGCGTGGCAAATTCAGACTGCGCTTGAAAAACCCAAATCCCTGTGACTTAGCCCAATCTTTATAAGCCGTGTCATAGACCTGATAATAACGTGCCAAAGATGACTTGAAGATGTTGGTTTTAAACAAATCTGCTGTATCTTCTATAACCGTTGTGCCGTCTTTTCTGAATCCAACAGCATCTTCACCAAGTATTCTGCCCAGATAATTACCAATACGATTAGGTGAATTAAGAAGATACCCCACCATATCAAAACGTGAAAACTTACTTACGCCTTTTGGCAACTCAAACCCGAACAAAGCATTAGATGCCTCTGCTGGATCTCCGGCTCTATCAAGAAAGTCATCCATATCTGAACGCACATCCGGTATTTGTACAGGACGAGAATCTGGATTCTCTGCTGCCCCTACACTTCTTGATGCCTCATCTACATTATTGCTTACAACCCTGTTGTTGATGGCCTGTGACATCTCTTGTGCTTGAGCATCATTTGCGTGTCTAGCCAGGTTAGCCATAGCTCCATCAAACAACTCGTCAGTTTTGCCACCAGCTATTGCGCCTATACCACCGCCTAGCAAAAACCCTGCACTAGCCGCATATAAAACGTCATACGGGTCTTTCACGCTGTTCTGACTAACAAGGTATGCTTCTATAGCGGCATTGGTTGCCGCCGCACCCGTAGCCCCTCTAACAGCCCGTCCAAGCCTTGTAAGCTTGTTCCCCCATATAGCCGGTGCTGCGATACCTTCTGTGGCAATGCTGACGCCTATGCCTACTGGGTCGGCTATAGCTACGCCAAGACGTATGCCAACACCGCCCCAACCCAATGAAGCTAACTTCTGCTCATTATCATAAGTCTGAAGCGCACGTTCTCTCAGCATTTCTGCATGAGGCATACTCACTGCATCTTCAAGATAATCATGATATTCTTCTGGCAAGCCTTCTGTTAAGCGTGAATAATCTTCTTTACTAAACTGTAGATTAGGGTCTGGCTCATATTCTTTTTTGCCCATATAAACCCATGAGCTTACCCAATCTTCATCAACTGCCGCACCTACGGCATCTGTAAAAGAAACTGCTTCTTGCTTTCTTTTGACGGCAGCTTCTGCCTGATTTATCTCAGCAAAAGTAAGGGGTTCAGAAGGTTGCAGTATTTCTGGCTGTGGTACAGTGCCATCATCAGCCCTGCGAAACTGAGATTCTCTAGCCAACAAATCCAGTTCAGACTGACGCTCTAAAGCCCGTGCAAGACGGCTTTGCTCTTCTTCTGCTGAAGGGATTTGTGTTATGTCCTCTGCCATTACGGTGCAAGAACCTCTTCTGCTTCTTCGCCTAGCCTCCTTTTCAAACGCTCAAAGAACGCTGGCAAATCTGGGCCAATAGTAAATGTTGGCACACCTTCTAACTGTTCTTTCTTTGTTACTTTTTGTTGATAGGTAAGACCTTCAAACTGTCCAATGCCAAGAGCAAAATCATTCTCTAGCTTGATGGTAAAGTTTGTTTGTTGCTGTGCCTCTTCTTTTTGTCTCGCTTGGTCAGCGTCAAAAATTAACTCTAACTCATCAAGGCTAAAAGTTATAACTTTGTTACCTTCACCATTTAAAGGAGTAAGCCCGTTATCAATAAGCATCCACTGCTGAGAAGACCCCTCTATGGGAAATATAGATAGTTCATTGATATCAATGTCATTATTGGCTAAGTACCTAACCAAAGTTTGATCTGCTGATGGTATGACCCCTGCTTGTAGAGCAGCATCTCTGCTTGCATAAGTGCCGCCCATTGCACCTTCTGGTATATCAGTATTGGTAATGTGCATAATTGCTGTGGTTGCCAACTCTTCAATGTTTGTTGGCAAGTCTTTTGTTTTTGGCACAACTATATTGCGTATTCTTTCATGAGTTGCACCCCACTCTGTTGCCGCTTTTTCTAAAGCCTTATCTGGGCCAAGACCAGTTCTGATATATTCTTTGGTTAAATTAGATATATCATTTTTAATATTAGTTATGTTGGTGGGGACAAATTCAGCATCTTTACCCATAAACGGTATATAATCATACCATGAGTAAGTCAGAGATTTGTCATCAATAACTTCCTCAACTTTCTTTTGCACTTCTTTGTATCTAATATTAAGGTCACTATCACTCATGTCTCTTTGCATACGAATTACATCAACAGCACCCTCAAACCCTAAAGACTTTTCAAGTACTTGCATCGAATCGAATACACGCCTTACGTCTGAATTTGTATGATTTAATTTAAGCTGTTCTCGCAAATCCATCCGCTTGTATAGCTCATAAGCAGATTGCACATAAGGATCTGTTGCGACATCAACATCTGGGTTTCTCAAATTTGCCGCACCCAACGACAGTGTTTCTTTAAACAAGTCATAGGTTTGGTTATTTCTTGCCAACGCATTTATCTGTGCATCATTAAACAAACCTTCGCCAGCGATTGATTGCATTGTTGATTCAACAACTTGATTTTGTTGTTTGTCTGTAAGCCCAGCAGCATTAGCATACGTTACAAAGTTATTTTGGCTCATGGCTAACTGACCACCTTTTATAAGGTTCTGGTTGTTAACGGCTTTGTATAGTTCTTTTTCTGCTCTAGCTAACTTTTGCTGTATTGAGTTTGCTGTGTTTCCCATTGTGCCTTGACGCTGCAAAAGACTGCCTTGACCACGATAATCATGGTTAATCATGTCTCTCGCCATACTGATGTTGTCAGCAAGATTTTGCACAGATGATATATCGCCACTAGCCACAGCCGCCTCAACAGATTCAGATATATCTTGGGCAACGCTTAAAATAGTGCCTTCAAGTTGTTCATCAGTTTGTGGTAGCCCTGCTCTGTTTTCATCCTTAAACAAATCAACAGATGCCTGGAAAGGATTATCTGATTCAGCTAAACTATTAGCAATGTTTTGTGTGGCAAGATCCTCAAGATCCTTTGATTCGCCTGTCAACACATTGGCTAACTGTCCACGCTGAGATGGTTTTAAATCTTTTGGGTCAAACGTCTTATCACCAAATGTAAACGGTTTACCTTGGTCAAGTGCCTCTTGTGCAGCTTGCGCTTCTTGAAACGTGTATTCAGAGGCTTGGACAAACTCTATACCTGACTGTAACAAATCTGCTCTATACTTTGTTTCGTCCTGATTAATTTGGCTTTTTAACTGTTCTCTTACCTTAAAACTAAGGTCAACTTCTTTATCTAACTCTTTTCTTAAAGCCTCTGCTTCAGCCACAGATGAAATATTATTAGATCGTATGCCGTAATCTGTAGCTTTTACACCTCTATTAAAACTTTCTTTAGTGTAATCAATCCTTAAATTATCTGCGATAGATGTAGCAATAAGTTTATGTGCGTCTTCTTGCAGCCTTAATCTTTCTGGCGTTCCGGCAGGAATTAGAGACATTTTGTTTATTGTTAATCCAAGTTCTTCGTTAGCCGCAACACGCCTACGCTCTTGGCCTCTAGCAAAAACATTTCTAGCCCCCTGTAGCTTGCCTGCTGTTACAGATGGCATAAGCTTCTGCATAATTCTGTCTTTTTGCCTTTGATTTATGTCTGTTCTTGTTCCTATCTTTGCAAGAAAATCATCAGCAAATACGCCGTAATTTTTATCAAAAACAGTTGTGTCTGTGTCTTTGTTATTTGTAATAAATTCAAACTGCTTTTGATCAAACTCTTTTAAAGATTCACTATAAATTCTATTTTCTTCAACTCGCTTTTGCTCTTGCCCAAATTGAAAGGCTACTTGTCCAGCCTGTTGCATGAACGCTGCTTGTGCCTGACCTTGTGCAGTAAATGCGCCTATGTTTGCTCTAGGAGAAAGTGCGCCTGTGGCAGTTCTAACTGTACCGCCTTGTCCTTGATTATATAAAGGTATTTTTGGCATTTAACCACTCATTAGCTGTGATGATTGTGACGCACCTGTTAGCAACGAGCCATAGGCTTGATATCTTAATGCAGACGCTCTTGCGCCGCCCTCTGTTCTAGCTAACGCAGCTTCAGACTGTTTCTGCACTTGTTCTATGTCACCAGCATATCGAATCATTGCAGCATCCATCTCTGTGCTAAAATATGTGTCAGCGAGAGCTTGCAGTGGACTGCCTGACATCTGTACGCCAGAAGCCGCCACCATAGCCCTTTGTTTGCCTACAAGACGATCAGACTGTTTTCTTAATGCTTCTTCTTGATCTCGTTTAGCCCTAGCAAGCAGCACAGCTTCGTTTTCAGCAAGCTTGGCATTGTAGTCAGCAACAGCTTGTGCGCTTTTGGCAGCGGCCATGTTGCCTTTGTACCCCATTATCCCTGCTAGTGCAGATGCCCCTGCTGCTGCTTGTGACATTACATCAACCTCGCATAACGAATATAGTCTGTGCCATCTGGCCCGTACTTACGCATAATACCCTCCTTTTCAAATCCTAGCCACTGTGCATATCTGTTTGCGGTAAGATCTAATGCAGATACGCTTGCTTGGATACGAAACAAACCAAACTCTTCTTGTATGTGCTGAAACAAATAATCAGTCCACTTTGCTACCGTCGTTGGTTTTTCATAGCCTTCTTTGCCTACTAAAAGCCACGCCTCACCTACGCCTTCCCACATTGGATGCACACCGCCTGTAGCCAGCACTGCATCACCTTCCATGCCTGTGTAGCCAATCACACCCTCATACGAGCCAAGAGATTCCTTTCCAGCCCCACTCATCTCAAACACAAGATTGATCTTGTCCAAATGTTCTTTCTTAAAAGGTATGATATTAGGCATCAAAAGTGTTAGACCTCCTCATTATAGCTAAAACAGTCATGGGCAATGGTTGATTTTGTCGTATCATCACCTTGGCATCGTTGTCATAACCAGATGGGAATGATATTTCTTTATCTCCACTAAACATTGGCACGGCAGTATCCATGTCCATGCTACTGTCTCTAAATGGTATTCTGTCTAAATTGGTTGTGTCTGTACCTATTTCTGCGCCAACTGTATCTAGGAATCTTGCTGTGACACCGTGTATTCTTTTTATCTTGCCCTGAGATACCCCGTCTTCGGCCCCAGCTTCCATACGCAAAGTCTGCACAAGAGATGTATAGCTATACCCAATATGAACTTTAGATGAGCTTCTATCTAGCGATATACTGCCACCCGATACGGTTTTATCAGCATGGCTAGAGCCATCTGCAAGTATAGATACAGTTTCGCCTTCAAGATGGTGCAAGCCAGATATAGTTGTTGTTGCTCCATCGCTATATGTAAGGCCGCTATCCAAGAAAAAAGCATCATTAATATCTGTGCCAAAATTTACTGACTTTAGATAAACTATATGTCTGACGGTAGCACTATTGATGGTGCGCTTCACAGATAGGTATACTTGGTCTTCAGAGCCGCTAGGAATGGCTGTGATGCTCTCAACGGTAGCTGACCCCCCTAATGGGTGAGTGTGCCATCCTACGGCGTTATTTGCCCGATCATACGTCAGCCCAATCAGCCGCCCATCTGTATGAACAAACCACAAGATAAGCTCCGGCTCTTGCTGCCACACCATATCAGACAGGCCACCTCTGGTTATATGGTCTGCAAGAATGGTAAGATCTACACCAGCCAAACCATCCTGTCTGTCATCAAAGGTAATTTCTTTCACCTTTTCCTGACCTTTTTGTATAATTATTGTAGATGATGCTGCTCTCAACGGTCTTACGCCGGACGAGCCAAACGTAGTCTCACGCAACACATTGACGTTTGTTGGGCTGACAGGCTCGTTCCCTGCCCCACCTGACAGCGTAAACTCTGCGCTAGTTGTAAGTATCTGCAAGAAACGTGCTGGCAACAGATGCTTGATGACGTTTACCTGATCAGACGCAATAGTAAATGTAACCGCATCATCATCATTAGTGCCTGGTGTCATGTTCTCAAAGTCAGCACTAACTGAGCCAAACAGTGTCTGTGGCTGACCTACAGTGCCAGCAAAGTACAGACGTTGCTCATAGAAAGCTACAGCCCTTGGGAACTTCTGATCGCCGCCAAATGCCCCAAGTGACCAGCGTGTGTGTGCATTACTTGACCCCACCGCACTATCTGGCAGTCTTGAGTTACCATACTGGTCTTCATGCACATCTGCCGTAACTACGGTTGCGCTGGTAAAGCCTACAATCTTTACATGACCATGTTCATCATGCTGGTATTCCCATTGGATAGACCCGTAGGTTTCTGTGCCTGTCAGATGCACAGGTGCAGTATTGCCTGATGTCTGCGTTGATCCAGTTACATTTTTGTACACATGATTGTTGAAACGAACTGTAGCATTGTTTGCATAGCTAGTGCTTGCTGCCCATTCGTCATGCTCAATCTCTAGTATTTCTCTGAAACGAATGTAACGCCCAACATCATCGCTGGAAAACAAATCGGCAGATGCTGTGATAGTTATGCCAGTGCCTGTTGCCGCTGACGCATACAATGTCGTAGTCGTAGCGTTCTCATCTAGCCAAGGACCATCAATAAAGTCTATGTCTGTTAAAGTAAATGATGAAGCTGTTGTGCGTGTCAGTTTAGCTGGCTCATGGTCTTTGTGGGCAAGAAACAATACATCAGCAGACTGTGCATGGTTAATCTCAAACACTTGCGCTGTCGTATATGTAGTTGTTACCTCAACAATCTTTCCTGACTTGCCGCCTGACGAATACGCAGTAAACGCCGAACCATCTATTCCTGATAACTCAAATGTGTTTGTGGTCTTGTTGGCAACAGTAAACTCTCTGTTGTTAAGCTCAGTCATGCCTGTTACTTCGGTAATGAAAACCCTATCACCATTAGAATAGCCGTGACTACCAGCAGTAACGACAACGGGATTGGCTGCCGTTGCCCCCGTAATTGTTTTCTGTGATTCGGTGAGTATTCCCCCGTCTTTGAAGAAGCGGATATAATTATTGCCAAACTCAAGGACATAAGCCTGTTCATCACTAAATTCAAAGTTAATCAGCCTGACCTGACCGCCATCCTTTGATGTTCCAGCATAATAACTACCAGGCCTTCTAGTTGTTCCCCCTTGAGGAAACACCAACATATTCTGCATCGTTTGTGCAGCTTCGTTGTATTTGTCTAGATCAATGCGGCCTTCCAACCTTGGCGACAGTTCACCAGCCCGAAAGTTGGTTACAATAGTCGATACTCTCGCCATAGCTTAGAACCTTATATTTACAAATTCGTCTGCTTGTGGCTGCTCTGGATAACCTTCCATAGCATCTATAGACTTTGCCTCTCTCAGTCTAATCTCGTACAAGGCTTGCATACCTTGAGCCACAGAGTTGCTCCCTGTAATCGCATAGGCTGTCTCAGAAGCTAACCTATGAGCTATGGCAGATGACAATAAGCTGTCATACAATTCTGTATCTGTTATTCTTGCAAGATAAGTGATGTTGCAAGTTCCTTGATTAGAAAGAATTTTTCGCCCTTCTATCTTATACATGACGTTGCTATCGTATGCTGCAACCTCATTGTCTACGCTTGAGTTCCAAAAAGACAGAACCCTCAAGCAAAAGGGGTCAGTTGGAAGCGTAAATTGGTGTGTAAACCCGAAAGCCGGAGCGTCACTGTCTGCTGCTATATCCGTCCTTACAATCGCAACATTCCAAGGATGGGAACGTAAAACCGAATCTCTCACAGTTTCAAACCGCCTGTTACACAGACGGGCTTCCTTTGAGTTTTCAGTCAGGGATGTGATGGTAGCCGCACCTAGCAGATCCATCGCCTCATTACAGATGTCAACAACAGAAGGCATACAACACTCCAAAATGAGAAGGGCGGCTGACCGCCCTTCTCGTATTAGGATTAATCAACAACGTAGTACATTGTTAATTCAATAGTTCCTGTAGCTGCTGCACCAGCAAGTGTAACAGTAACAGGATACCCATCGTCATCAGCATCAATCTCAATGCCAGAGCCAAGAGCCAATGTTGCAGCAACGTCTACCTTTTGAGCAGAAGTTGAAGCAGCGGCAGCTTTGAACTCGTCAGCATCTGCTGCTACAGCAGTGCCATCAGCATTGGCGTATGCGCCATGTCCAACCGCTAAAGTAGTGGATGAACCAAGAGCATCGTGAGCAAGTTGACCGTGTAAAATTCTTGCGCCATCTGGCAACAGGAACATTTCGATGATCTCATCTGCTGCCAATGAAGATGCTTCATAGACACCATGAGCCACACGAACACGCCCACCTAACTCATTTGACTTGTTCATAACGACAGGAGTTGCACGACTGTTTGTGCGCTGTGTTGAATATACAGTACCCATAATACAATCCCTCCTTACGCTGATTCGTCACAAGCAATGGAAACGACTTTTTCTTCTTCCATTCTTGTTGCTGCTATGCTCATGCAGTAGTAAACCTGTGTGGCATACCCTTTGTCTGCACGTTCATCAATTCTTGCAGTGACATCTTTGCCGATGCCCAAAGCAAGCCCATCTTCAGCCCAAGCAAAGCAAGTGCGGATGTTTGACGCAAGAGCCAAACGATTTGTCACGATGAACTTGAAGCCTAAGAAGGTGTCAATTTCACCCTGCACAAGAGCCTTGACAGTGTTGAAGTCTGATGAAGTAACGGTTGTGTTATTCAGCAGTGCTTCAATCTGGTTTGGCCCAACCGCAATGTAGCGTGGGATTGATGGATCAACAGAAGCAAGATCAAGTGTCTTCTTTGCTGTGATCAGTTTTGCAAGTGTCAGGTCAGCACTACCATGTGCAATCTGTTGTCCAGATGGCAATGCAGTAGATGTTGAACCTGTTTCACCAGTAAACGCAGTACCAGTTGCGGCTGCGATAATCTCATCATCCATTGCTCTGCCCATAGCAGACGCTGCTGCCTGTGCATAAGTGGATGTTGGATCAATAAGCATACGCACTTTGTCCTGATCATCGATCAGATCTGCATACTCATAATCCACAAGGCTCATACGCCGCCTTGCATGGGGCGTATCGATCTGGGGTGTATCCCCATGCCTAGTAGTACGCTTGACCGCTGTGGCTTTACCCACTTGGTCAAAAAAAGCATTTTTGCCAACCATCGTTTCTGAACGTACCGTATCACGCAAGAGAGAACCTCTCTGTTGTGATAGCATCTGCACATTAGCAGAATACTGTTGGACAAATGCCGTAGTTACTTGAGTAGACATAATGTCTCTCCTTTTCTACAAGTTACATTTGACGATTTTACGGTATGCTACCCGATGCCGGACAAACCTAGCTTTTTAAGACTGCTTGCGTCTACCGTCTTTCCGATTGTCAACAGGACGATTTGCACCGCTACCCTGCATGACCACCTGATAGTACTTCTCTACCAGATGCTCTGGGTCTTTCATATCACGCTGAGTACCAAACTCAACCGCAATACGCAAACACTCAAGACGTATTTCTACGTCATCCATGCTGCATCTCCATCAGCTTTGTCATGCGTTCTACTGCCGCATTATGCTGTGGGTTTTTTCTATCCCAATAGGCATGATTACGATCAGACATGATTGCCGTAATTTCATTTTCTGCCTGTTGAGGTGACATACCCAAAGATGTAGCACTTTCTGAAACTGTGTCTTCGCTAGTTACATTTTGCCTAAATTCTGCAATTTTTGCAAATGTCTTTATTATGTCTGGGTGATTTCCTAGTTTTGTGCCGTCTGCAAGCTGCATTTCCATTATCTGCCCAGCCTCAAACTGGTCTACAACTTTTTGCGCTGACTGCATTTTATTATCATACTTATCGCCCCACTCAGCCTGTAAAGCAGAAGAAGATTCTTCTAAAGACTTTTGGTTTGTAGCGTTCATAGTTTCAATGTTGCCCTGCGTTACAGAACGATAATACTCAAGAACACCGTTTGCTTGATCGGGGGTAAGCCGTAGTTTGTGTGCTACGTCTGCATATCCTGTTGCCACTTCTTCTGTAACGATGTTTCCATCAGTAGCAATCTGATACTGGTCAGGTGTTTCTGGTCTGCCCAGCTTGCCATAAATCCTGTCTAGATCCTCATCTGTAGGATTTACAGGCATTGGTATTTTATCTGCCCCAATCAAACGCTGTGCATTTACATAAGACCTAGCAAGGTTCTCCACATCCTTGATAGGCGATAAACTTGGGTGTTGTCTTAGATCCTCTGGTATTGAATTTAAGAAGTCGTTACCAGATCCGCCTGATGCAACTTCAGCAGGTGTTTCTATAGTAGAAACTGGTGCTTCTGTTCCCTCTGGCTGGACTACCTGTTCTGCTTCTGACATTAGGTTTCCTCTTTCATCATATTAAAAATGTGCAATAGCACGGCTCGTTTGCCTTCCTCAAAGGCTGTAGCATTGGCATCACCAGCTACATAACTTGAAGTACGCCAGTTACAACGTGCTTCAAGATCCGTCAAAACCTTTACACCAGATTCAGATGTAAACACATCGTTATACATCAGGCGTAGTTTCTTTGGGTCTTCCATTACTTCTGAACCATTCTAACGGCCTGTGCCGCCTGTGCTGCTGTGTAAACGTCCTCTTGCTCTTCCTGACG
>MDTB01229382.1_pt1 | contig 13762 bp, 10 predicted proteins | sample 811161 | NCBI WGS metagenome assembly MDTB01 (sample SAMN05326650, study PRJNA326480) | marine metagenome | isolation source: seawater | place: Mediterranean Sea | collected 2009
CAAGGATTTTTAATACCTTCGCCCTATCCTCTTTAGAGAGACTTTTAAATTCTTCTCTTATCCACTTTAGGCACTTGGCCTGATATGGAAAAGCTTTTTGACTCCATACAACACCATCTATTTCCGTTTTCCAAGTTTCATCTCCATTTGCTAAAGCTTTAGCATTTGCTATCAATGCTGGGGCATAAACTTTACCGACTTCTGCAAAAAGCTCTTTGAGGCTTCTTGGAATAGAGTCAACATCCAGCCACTCTTTATTCTCAATCTTTAAACCTGATAAATCCTCCATTGAGTTTATCCAAGCAACTGTTCTTTTAGAGATCTCATGAGCTATATTCCTAGATGTTGGGTCGAATCCAATTAATTGCGTAAGCTGACCAAATATCGCGAAGTCTGCAGAGCTTGGTTTTTGTCCCAAAATATATGGAATATTCCCAAGATGTTTTTCCATAATTGCTAAAAAACGTTTATAACTTTCCTCAATAACTGGTGCTGTTTCCTCGTTAGAACCAACAACCCATAACCTTTCAATCTGTCTAGGGCCAATATAGTCACTAAATTGCTTCCAATGCTCATCAGGTAGGCTTGCATTATGATTAAGGGGTAGCAAGGAAGCTGCGTTTTCAGCATCCTCTTTAAAATGCCATCGGTAATGGAACATATATTTTGTAGCCCATTCATCACCAAAATCTTCTAATAAAAAGTTTAAAAAGGATAGAACGGGATTCTCTGGGATAACGCTCCTTTCCAAATACTCCTTTTCAAAGCGTCTTATAATCGGCGTAGAGTCAGTAACTGCCTCCATTTCACCATCTTTATTTGGAAGAATAAATGTTGGAAGTAAGGCTGGTTTTGGTTTTTCAATGCTAAATTTTGCAAAAATCTCATCGCTATCAAGAATGGTTCCTGGATCTCCCCAAATAATTTCATAATTAATGTGCCTATATCTCAGTAATGAAACCATCTTTCTTGTATATGGAGATGGAGGGGCTCCAATTAAAGTTAATCTTTCAGAATTCACCTTTTAAAGCACTCCTAAAAGACTGAGTGCTATAAAAATACTTAAAAAGGTAAAAACAAGATAAATATAGAATTCATTCATTCTATTAAAGTTATATGCATTGTAGGTAATGCCTGAGAGAATGATGGGAAGAACCACTATAAAAATACTACCAGCCAAGATAATTAGTGGCACAAATGCCAATAAAGTCAGCGCTTGAAGAATATATCTATTCATCTATGACAACTTCGTTATTTATAGAGTTTTGTATCTCTAGTAGGATCTGATTGTTTTGCGTTCTGTAAGCTTCAAGTGCCTGAACTGACTCCTCGAAAAAAAGAATCTGTCTTTTTAAAGATCTTATTTCAGTCTCTGATTGACTGACAGCTCCTGATAGATCGGGCATATTCTCAATTAACTGTGTAAGGTTATTTAACTCGGTATTTATTGAAGCTATAGTGTCATCAATTTCTTTATCTGTTTTGTTATATTTTTGTATTAACTCATTTAAGCTTTTAGTTAGTCTTTCAATATTAACCTTATTTCTTTTATTGCTAAGGTCCCAAAGCTTTCTAATCTCTTTGTCCAAAAATTGTAATTCTGCTCCAACCTCAATGAGAGAATCTGAATTTACTTCATCCAGCATAAGTAGCTGATCTTCAATTTTAGATAACCTGTCATCTAGTGATGCAGATGTTGAATCAATTTTAGTGCTTGTTTGTTCGGACCTAAGCAGCAGGAAAAGAACTGCACCAAGAATGGCAACAAATATTATGCCTAGCATCAAGCTGCTATTTTTTTGAGGCTTAAAGTTAATACTGTCTTCTCTACTTGCTTTCATAAGTTAATTTATATATTTTTTTAAAAGTAATATAATTTATTAGCTTTGTAAAAGTATATTTTAACCGAAAAAAAAATTATGAATCTAGATTTCTCAGATGACCAAAAACTTCTTCAAGAAGAAGCTAAAAAATTTTTAACTAAAGAAGATGCTCTAAAAATAAATAGAGCTGTTATGGAGAGCGATAAAACTTATGACCAAGAGCTTTGGGATAAGATAGTTCAGCTAGGATGGACCGGTGTTAGGATTCCAGAAGAGTACCAAGGATTAGGGCTTTCTCACTTAGAGCTATGTGTTATTGCTGAAGAACTTGGAAGAAAGCTTGCTCCAGTTCCCTTCTCATCCTCGGTATATTTATTTACTGAGACTTTAATTGAATTTGGAAGTGAAGAGCAAAAAAAATCAATCCTTCCAAGATTAGTTACCGGCGATGTTATTGGAACTCTCGCAATTGCAGAAACTAATTCGGCCCCTAATAAAGATAATATTGCTGTTGTTCTGAAAGACGGAAAGCTTTCCGGTACTAAAATTGCTGTTCCTGATGCGGAAGTAGCAACACATTCAGTAGTAGTTGCAAAAAATGGTGATAGTGTTTCTTTATGTGTTGCAGAACTAAATTCAGATAATGTTGAGATTACTGTTCAAAGAAATATTGATGAGAGCAGAGGTTATTATTCTGTATCTTTTAATGAAGTTAATGCTGAGATCATTGGCGATGAAGAATCAGGTTGGTCTAATCTAGAAAAGATTATGGATCATGCAGCAGTTTTGTTTTCTTTTGAACAAATTGGTGGTGCTCAAGCAAGTCTAGATATGGCAAACATGTATGCAAAAGAAAGATATGCTTTTGGAAGACCAATAGGATCTTTTCAATCAATGAAACATAAATTAGCCGATATGTATGTAGCTTTAACCTTAGCTAAATCTAATTCTTTTTATGGAGCATGGGCACTTTCTTCAAATGCATCTGAGCTTCCAACAGCTGCTGCAACAGCCAGAGTCTCTGCAACAAAAGCTTTTCAGCTATGTTCTCAAGAAAACATACAAACACATGGTGGCAATGGTTTTACATGGGAATATGACTGCCATATGTTTTATAAAAGATCAAAAGTGCTTTCACTTAACCTGGGTTCACTGCCATCATGGCGCGAAAAACTAATTACAAGCTTAGAACAAGCAAACGTTAAACTATAGGAAATAATATGGATTTTAAAGATACTCCACAAGAAGCAGAATTTAGAACAAAGTGCAGATCTTGGCTAGAAGCCAATGCTCAACTGAAAACTAAAAAAACCAATTCTGTAAAAAATATGAATGTTGGAAACAAAAGTCTTCTAGAGGCAGCCTCTGAATGGCAAAAGAAGAAATATGATGCTGGGTGGGCCATGATTCACTGGCCAAAAGAATTTGGAGGAATAGGCGCTACACCCATTGAAAGAATTATTTGGGCTCAAGAAGAGTCAAAATTTAATGTTCCAAAAGGTGTATATGAGATTGGTCTTGGTATGGCTGGTCCTGTAATGATGGAATATGCAACCGATGAACAAAAAGAAAGATATTTACCTCCAATGGCTGAAGGAAAAGAAGTTTGGTGCCAACTATTTTCAGAGCCATCTGCTGGTTCTGATGTTGCTGGTCTGAGGTCAAAAGCTATTCAAGATGGAGAGAGTTGGATTGTTAATGGTCAGAAGGTATGGACTTCAGGGGCTCATTTTTCTGACTATGGTATTTTGGTTGTAAGGCATGACCCGGGTTTAGAAAAACACAAAGGTCTTACATTTTTCTTTGTTGATATGAAGTCTCCGGGGATTGAGGTTAAGCCTATTAAGCAACTCACAGGAGGCTCTAGTTTTAACGAAGTCTACTTTAATGATGTAGTGATACCTGACTCACAAAGGCTCGGTGAGATTGGCGATGGATGGAAGGTTGCAATTACTACTCTCATGAATGAAAGGCTTGCAGTTGGCGATGCTGATGGAGTTGATGCTAATGAAGCTTTTGAATTAGCAAAAAAACATGATAAAGATGGGGAGCAATTGATAGACAATAACGCTGTCAGAGAATCCATAGCTGATTGGTATTGTGAGGCATCTGGACTTAAAAATACCAAACTAAGAACTATGTCGGCTCTATCTAGAGGGGATACTCCTGGACCCGAGGCTTCTATAACAAAGATCGTAAGCGCTAATAAGCTACAGGCTATTGGAAACTTTGGAATGGATGCTTCAGATATGTCAGGGATGTTAATGGAAGAGGATTCAGATTTTGTAAAATTCCAAATGGCTTGGATGGGTGCTGCTGGCTTGAGAATAGCTGGTGGAACTGATGAAATCTTAAAGAATATTATTGCTGAGCGTGTCCTTGGTCTTCCTCAAGAAGCTAGGGCTGATAAGGGTCTCCCATTTAAGGACATACCAAGCGGTTCTTAATCAGTAAATTTTGATAAATATGTAAGAAAGGCAACTGAGTTGCCTTTTTTCATTTCTATTTCACCAGCACCTAGTGTTTTTATGGGGCCTTTCAGTCCAGCTAATACCTCTTTAAAAGTTATTTCTTTACTTGAAACAATAAAATCACAGCCCTCTTCTTTAAAATTAGACGAAATCTCTAATACCTGATTTCTTATTGTGGTTTTTATTTGTTTATTACTATCAAAAATAAAACACCCCCTCGTTAACTCTCCATCAACTTTAGAGGGATTTAATCTAACAGATAGTATGCTAAAAAAGTTTTCCACGGGAATCTGATAGAGAGTATCACTATTAGATAATCCAATAGCTGGATCTCTACCTTCAAGGAATTCTCTAGCAGAAGAAAGAAAAAAATTCCTCTTAGGAGGATTAGTCTCATATATACCAATCTGTATGACTGAATGATTTCTAATTTGCATAACTTCTTCAGTCTTAAAGTCTAGGCTAACTAACATATTTGAGAGCTCTAAAACCCATTGATGTTCCTCAGCTTCACTTGCTCTCAAGAGTTCAGAAAATAAATTTTCATTGCCTCCTGCTAAATTAGAAATCTTTTCTGATTTCTTATCCAAATTTAAAGGATCTAAATCAGCTAAATCTCCACTAAACCAACCCAAATATCCATTAAAGATACTTCTAACTGAATACCTTACTGTCCCATAAAACTCAGCTAAGTATGGCGATTCTTTAAGATTCTTAGGAAGATCAAGCTCCTCAACAATTTGATCTGGTGTTAGTCCTTTGTTCATTAATCTAACTGTTTGATCATGAACAAACTGCATACCATCCCTATAAATAATTAGAGCATCTGATATCTCCTTGCCCACAACTGGCATTGTATGACTTGGGAAAAGGTATTGCGGATCTAGCGATCTCATTTTATCAATACTATTTACCCACCCAATGACATCACGATGTGAGGTACCTCTAATGGTGTAAAGGTTAGGAAATGTTGTGTAAAAATTATCGCCTGGTATAAGTGCAGATAATTCGGGAAACCATACAAATATTTGATCATCGGTTTCTCCAGGAGCATGATAAAGCTCAACTTTGTGACCTGCTATTTCAAGCTTAAGCTCTTTTTCGAAAGTCATAGTTGGGGCTATATATCCAGGCGAACTTCTTCCAGCACTTAAATAAGGTCCAAGACCGACATTAATAAGCTCGCCTTCATCAAGATTTGTCCCAAACATCTTGCCACTTCTTATGGTAATTATTGGGTTTATGATTCCAAGAATTTTTTCGACTTTTTCAGCTGTTGTGGAATGAGCAATCACTAATGGTTTTTCTTCTTGTGCATTATAAAATTCAGAAGCACCAAAAACATGATCTCCATGGTTGTGTGTGTATATGATTGCTTTTATTGGATTTTGATTAATCTTTTGGAATTCACTTAAAACTTCTTTAGCTTGAGAAACATCATCAGTAGTGTCAATAATAATATTACCTCCCTCTCCCACAACCATTATCGAGTTAGCAATACCAAAACCAATAGCAACATGAATTCCATTATCATAAGAATAAATGCCTTTTATAAATTGATTTGAATGCTCTTCTAATTTCTCAAGTTTACTAATTGAAGGAATATCAAAATTCTCAGAATTTGAACAACTTGCTAAAAAAATGAATAAAATAGGTATTATTAAGAAATTTCTCATGAGAACCTCAGCATAATTCTAACTTGAAAGTGAACGATCATCCATTAAAAGTAGAGCATCACAGAATAACCTCTGATGGAGAATCAATTACTTCTAAAGATTATGAAGATAGATATTTTCAAAATAATGGATTTGACGAATCAAAAGAGGTTTATATCGATGGCAATAACCTCGAAGAGAGATGGAGAGATTTCTCAGGAAGTTGTTTTACAGTTGGAGAGTTGGGCTTTGGTATAGGTTTAAATTTCTTGACCACAGTTCATTGTTGGTTAAAAGAAGAGAGATCCTTTAGCCTTGATTACTTAGGAATTGATAAAAAAATACTAGAAGAAAGCAATTTAACACTGCTTGAGGAGGCATTTCCAAACTTAAATAAAGAAATTAGGATTCTAAAAGAATTCGATCTGGTTGGTCATAATGGCTTCGAATGTATTTCTATACCACATCTTAAAATAAGATTAATCTTAATAACTGAGGATGTGCAAAAAGCAGTAAATGACATATGCATATCAAATATAGATGCCTGGTTCTTAGATGGATTTGATCCAAAGAAGAATCCCGAGATGTGGACAGAGGATATTTTGAAAGCTGTTTTTGATCTTAGCTCTTCTGATTCATCTTTTAGTTCTTTTACCTCAGTGGGAAAAATTAGAAGAGCGCTTCAGGAAAATGGCTTTGATGTTAGCAAGGTATCTGGCTTTGGGACTAAAAGACATAGAATAATTGGTAAAAAGTTTATTGAAGCTAAAAAAACTAATGGAATCAAAAAGGTAGCAATAATAGGTGCTGGACTATCTGGGAGTAACTTAGCTTTTAACCTTGCAAATTCAAATATTGAGGTTGATATATATGATGCTTGTGATGACTTAAGTAAGGGTTCTTCAGGTGGTCCAATTGCTTCTATGTACCCAAAATTTTCTTTAGATAATAGTCCTAGATCTCAGTTTTTGATTACCTCTTACTTTTTTTCATTAAACTTTTATAGAAAAGTTCTAGGCTTTGAAAATACAGGATTACTTTTTTATGGATCAGATGAAATAAAAGCTAAGTGGATTTCTAGGATATTAACTCTTGGAAGAGATGATTTATTTGAATTCTTAAAAGATGATGAGGTAGAAAATTTTCTAAGCGCCAGTAAGGTAAAAGAAGCTCTGCATGTAAAAAAAGGCTTATATCTTCAGCCATTGGAATTAAAAAAGAAATTACTAGATCATTGTCATATAAAAAAAATCCTTAATGAGGAATTTGTCTTATTTTCAGAGGACGGGAATCGAGTTCAAGTAGATTTCAAATCTGGTCTGAGTAAATCTTATGATGCTCTTACAATTTGTTCAGGAAGAAGTCTAAAAGATCTTAATGGTAACCTTAAAATTAGTTATGGGTTGATGGCAGGAACAAGTAATAAGGATTTTTTCAATATAAAAAAACCACTTAATCATCAAGGATATATTATTCCAAAAGTTGACGGCATTAATTGGATTGGAAGCACGTATGAGAAGTCGCCTGAACTTAATAAGGAAAATATTAAAAAGAAAGTTGAACTAAATCATGATATTTTTAATATTAAGAATATGCCTCTAGAAATACAAGCTTTTTGGGGGGGTGAAAGAGTAAGTGCTAAAAATAATCTACCAATAGCTTCTAAAGTAACAAATGCTAACAATATTTATTGTATTGGAGCACTGGGTTCCAGAGGTTTATCTTATGCTCCTTTCCTTGCAGAAATAATTTCCTCAGTAATTCAGGACAAGCAAATACCCCTCAGTAAAGAGATTTTTGATTTGCTTAAAATTTAACTTATAGTTCTTGTAAAAGGCTGTTTACAAGGGCTTGAATTGTTTCTGTATCGCTTGAATCATTTAGCCTATTTTGATTCCAACTTGTAAAACCAGTCCACAATGATTTATCCATGTTTTTATCTTTGATAGTTAATCTTAAGATAAATCTTTCCTCAGTCTCAATATCATCATCTAAGTAAAAGTATCTTCTATCATAGTAATAACTTCTGGACCCAAATCTATTTGATTCGATCTCATCTTTAGCTGATATTGAGAGTTCAAATACTAAATTAGAGTCTTTTGTAGAGTCTAAACCTCTAAATTCAAGCTCGCTAACTAATCTTGATTCAATTGCTTCAAGTACAATTGGATTAACTTCAGGAGATAAATTTTCGCTGTTAGTTTCAAGATTGAAATCTTCATAATTTAGAAGGGTAAAATCACTAACTGAATCAACCTTCAAATAAAAAGACTGATTGGAAATACATCCAGTTAAAAAAATTAACGCTGCAAGAGGAAGGAAATTTTTAAAATTATTCATATAACTAATATGCAGTTCATGTATTAAAAATTCAAGGTAAATGAAATAAAAAAGATCAAAAGATTATAAATCGTTTCTTTTTAAGCTCTTTAGCGCAATTCCAATACTGCTGCTGATAAATTTGTGATTTGGATTGAACTCTGTCGGCTACCTTTATAAGCCATTGTTTTTTTCTATAAGTTTTATTTCTAAAACCGGTATAGCCTTCGTGATAAGCAAGATATAGAGATCTGGCATCTTGTTTTTCAAAACCTTGAAAATAACCTTTAGAGGCATACCAACCTATGAAATCAGCAGAATCTGTAAAATTATCTCTCCTAGCAAATCTATTTCCTGTCTCGTCTTGATAATCTTCCCATGTTTTTTCAAGGGCTTGGGAGTAACCTTTAGCTGAAGATGGTCTAAACCAGGGGATAAAACCGAGTAATTTCTCTCTTTCTGGCTTAGCCTTAGCATTATAGCTAGATTCTTGAAAAACAAATGACATCAATACATAGGGTGGTAATTTCCATCTTTTTTCAGTCCTAATTGCTGCTTTATACCATGACTTTTTTTCTTTGAAGATGCTGCAAATATTATCAGGTTGCTGTGGTGGGGTCGCAGAACAGCTGACAACAAGAAGTGATAAAAAAATAATTTTAAATAAATTTCTTTGTATCATTTAGGAATGCCTCGCATTGATCATTATTTATTATATCAACACCTAAAGATTCAGCCTTCCTTAATTTAGAGCCTGCCTTTTCACCAGCAATTAGGATTGATGTTTTTGATGAAACTGATGAGGTTACATTTGCTCCCATCCCAATAAGTATCTCCTTTAGTTCATCTCTTGAATGATTATCTAATTTTCCAGTAATAACTATTTGCTTTCCTCTTAGAGGCATGTCTTTAAAATCTTTCTTGGATAATTCTTGAAGATCTATTTCCTCTAGTAGCTTTGGAACCATTTTAGATATTATGGAGTTCTGAAAAAATTGAATAATATTTTCTGCTACCTTCGATCCAATGTCCTTAACCTCTATAAGCTCATCATAAGAGGCTTCAAAAATCTTATTGAATTTTTCAAAGTGATTTTCAAGATTTCTAGCGGTTGATTCTCCAACTTCAGGTATTCCTAATGAATAAATAAATCTGTGAAGAGTTATTTTTCGAGAGGCATTTATCGATGCTACAAGATTATCAAAGGATTTTTTGCCAAAGCCTTCAAGAATAATAATCTCATTTTTCCTATTTTTGAGCTGAAATATATCACTGGGATCTTCTAGGAAACCTTGTTTGAAGAATGTATTAATTATTTGAATACCTAAACCCTCAATATCAAATGCTTTTCTTGAGACAAAATGAACAATCTGCCCTTTCCTTATAGCGTCACAATTAAAGCCTCCTGAGCACATTAGATCAGATGTATTAACTCTAATTACATCTGCTTTGCCGCAAGGGCATATCTTTGGAATTTGGACTGGTGTTGATTGGGAATGTTTTTCAACAACTTTTACAATTTTGGGTATTACATCTCCAGCTCTTCTAAGAATGACTCTATCTCCAATATCAACTCCTAATCTTTTGATTTCATCTATATTATGCAAAGTAGCGTTCTTAACAGTTACTCCTCCTACAACAACTGGATGCAATCTCGCTACAGGAGTTAGGATACCTGTTCTTCCAACCTGAAATTCAATATCTTCTAAAGTCGTTGTTGCCTCCTCTGCAGGAAACTTATGAGCAATAGCCCATCGAGGTGCCCTGGATATAAAGCCAAGTCTTTTTTGAAGATCATAATTATTGACTTTAAAAACTACCCCATCAATCTCATAAGGTATAGCATCTCTCTCTCCTAAAATCTTGTCATGAAATTGTAAGCAGCCCTCTTTAGTTTTAACTTTCTTGCACAGATCACTTGTAGGTATTTTCCATACCTTTAGATGATCATAAAATTCAGATATTGAAGAAAATTTAATTCCTTCACACTCACCCAGTCCATGAGCAATAAAAGATAGTGGCCTACTAGAGGTGACCCTAGGATCGAGTTGTCGCAGAGATCCAGAAGCAGCATTGCGAGGGTTAGCAAATACCTTTTCATTATTCTTTTTTGCTGCTTCATTCATCTTTTCAAAAGCATTTCTTGAAATAAATATCTCCCCTCTTATAACAATTGATGATGGAATTTCGGCATCCAATGATGATAGTTTTTGAGGAATTGATCTAATAGTCTTTACGTTTTGAGATATGTCTTCACCGACCCTCCCATCACCTCGTGTCACAGCCCTTTCTAATACCCCATCTTTGTAAATAAGTGATACCGCTGCGCCATCCATCTTGGGCTCACAGAAGTATTCAAAATCATCAATATTTACTAAACGTTTCAAGATACGATCATGAAAATCAAAGAACTCTTTTTCACTAAATACATTTGCTAAAGAGAGCATTGGCACAGAGTGCTTAAATGTTTCAAATTCAGCAATGGGCGAAAATCCTACACGCTGCGAAGGAGAATCTGGGGTAATAAGATCAGGGTTTTCATCCTCTAAAGCAAGCAAGCTTCGAAAGAGCTCATCATATTCACTATCAGATATCTTGGGGTCATCAAGCGCATGATAATTGTAATTATGGAGCTGAAGTTCTTCTTTGAGTTCTTCATATTTCTTCAATAAATCTTTCATTAAATTATATTTTTATCATTTAAAAGATAATTAGATGCCTGCAGCTTTAGATCTTTAATACTATCTGCTGAAAGTGGTCGCCTTTCTGAGTCACAAATGTTTGCATGAATCTTTTCACAAAATTTGGTGGCGAATCTTAATAGGTCTTCAACACTATCAGATGCATTTTCTTGAGCAACCAAGTCAGTTACTAAAAGTAATGCTTGAGTTTGGGTATCATCATTTAAGGTCCCTGGCTTTACAGCATTTGCTACTCTAAATTTTTCAATATCATTGTTATAAATAGAGAAGAAATTATCATTCTTTTTAAAACCATAATTTGTCAAAAAATCTTTTAATTGACTCATATCAAAAAAATTACCATCTATAGTAAACATGTATAAAAAAACTAGGTCTTGTTGGGCAAAAGCTTCGCTTTTATAACTAAAATCTTTTAAATTTGTATTTTTTATTTTTAAAAGCATTTTGTTTGCATTCGATACTTTTCTAAAATAAAGAAATACTCCTAGTATTGCTAAGAAGAAACCTAAACCTAATAAGTAAATTTCAGTATTTGAAAGCATCTACTGAGCAGCGAACTCAACTGCCTGGTTAACATCAACAGATACTACCCTGGAAACTCCAGCTTCTTGCATCGTAACTCCCATTAGATGATCGCTTTTTTCCATCGATACCTTATTATGAGTAATAAAGATAAATTGTATTTTCTTGGACATTTCCTCAACCATACTTATAAATCTTGAAGTATTAAGATCATCAAGAGGCGCATCAACCTCATCAAGTAAACAAAAAGGTGCAGGATTTAATTCGAATAAGGCAAAAACTAAAGCTAAGGCAGTCATAGCTTTTTCTCCACCAGATAATTGCGAAAGGGACGAATTCTTTTTTCCTGGAGGTTGAGCCATCAGCTTTACTCCAGCATTAAGGTAACTGGTGTCGGTAAGAGATAATTCTGCATTACCTCCTCCAAACATAATTGGAAAAATAGATTTCAATCTCTTATTAACTGCATTAAAGCTCTCAATAAATTTTTCTTTAGTTTCTCTATCTATTTGAGAGATCGCTTTATTTAGCTTCTCAAGCGCCTCTTCTAAATCTTTATTTTGCTTATCCAGCTCATCTTTTCTTTTTCTCTCTTCAGCAATTTCATCAGGAGCTGCCAAATTAATAGCTCCTAACCTAATAATTTTAGATCTAATAGTCTCAAGCTCTGATTCAAGTTTTTCTATTGATAAATCTTTATAATTAGCTCTATCAATTTCATTAATATCAATTCCTGATTCTGATATTCTTTTTGACGAGTTTTCAAGATGTACGCTATGAGAACTTATTTCAATTTTAGTATTAGTAATTTTTTCCTGAATTGTTTTTAGATCTAGTAAGGAAACGCTTTTTTCATTTTCCAATCTTCTAATCTCAGTATCTACTTCTTGCTGATCTTTTCTTATCGCATTCAACTCAGCTTCAGCTAGGGCGCTGGACTCAATAAAATCTTGAAGTTTTGTAGAAATCTCTTTTGAACTTTGATTTGTTTTCTCAAGTTCTGTTTCTAAATTTTCTTGCTGGTTCAAATATTCATCACTTATCTCTTTTGATTGTTTCAAAACTATATTGAATATACTAAGCAATATATCTTTTAGTTGCTCAGCTTTGCTTTTGATTTCAGGAAAAGAAATTTTACTAATAATTTCATCTAATAAATGGAGAGCTTTCTCCTTAGGCGACAAGTTTTCAAAATCTGAAGCTTTTTCAAGAGCTCCTTTGTAAGCTATTTTTACTCTATCAAGCTCCCTTAGTGTATTGTCTTTTGTTGTCCTAATATTTTGCAGATTTTGCTCAAACCTTGCTATCTCTGATCCAACTTCATAAAACTTTTTCTGGGCATATTCATATTTGGCGAGAACCGATTCATGCTCTGTTTTATATTGATCAAGTTTAGCTTGCTTTACTGAAACTTCTGACTCTTTAACAGACTCATCCTTTTGAAGTGCTGAAAGATTATTATTTAAAAGATCTCTTTTATCTCTAGCATCAAGAGAAAAAAGGATGGCAATATTTAACTCTTTTTCTTTTTCTTGATTCTTATAATCCTTATATCTGTCCGCAGCTTTTGCCTGACTTTCTAATCTTCTTATTAACCTACCAATTTCGTCTCTTATATCATTAACTCTTGATAAGTTTTCCTTCGTCTTTTTTATTCTGCTTTCAGTTTCTTTTCTTCTCTCTCTATATTTTGAGACTCCAGCTGCCTCTTCAATATGTGTTCTGAGCTCCTCAGGTTTTGCGCTTACCAAAGAAGAAACCATTCCTTGCTCAATAATTGCATAACTGCTTGGTCCTAGTCCTGTCCCAAGAAAAATATCCTGGACATCCTTTCTTCTGCATTTGGTATTATTTATGAAGTAACTAGATTGACTGTCTCTAGTCATGACTCTTTTTACAGAGATTTCATTAAAAGCTGCATACTCACCACCAACTTTTCCACTTGCGTTATCAAATAAGAGTTCAATACTGCACTGGCCAGACGGCTTTCTTTGCTCAGATCCATTAAAAATAACATCTGACATTGAGTCGCCCCTGAGATTTTTGGCTGAGAGTTCGCCTAGCACCCACCTAACCGCATCTATGATATTTGATTTCCCACAACCATTCGGACCTACTACAGCCACCATATTTGTTGGGAAAGATATCCTCGTGGGATCCACGAAACTTTTGAAACCAGCCAATTTTATGTGCTTAAGCTGCATCAAAAAATATCAATAAATTAAATGCTTATTTTACCTTATTTAAGGGCTATTAACCATTGATTTGAA
>MDTB01161521.1_pt1 | contig 13761 bp, 6 predicted proteins | sample 811161 | NCBI WGS metagenome assembly MDTB01 (sample SAMN05326650, study PRJNA326480) | marine metagenome | isolation source: seawater | place: Mediterranean Sea | collected 2009
AAATGAATATAAATAAATAAATAAATAAATAAATAAAATGGCAGATTTAAAAGATTTCGCAGAACAATTAGTTAACCTTTCCGTAAAGGATGTTAATGAGTTGGCAACTATACTAAAAGATGAGTATGGTATTGAGCCAGCAGCTGCTGCAGTAGCAGTAGCAGGGCCAGCATCAGGTGGTGGTGATTCAGCAGCAGCTGATGAGAAAACAGAATTTGATGTTGTACTACAATCAGCAGGAGCTTCAAAGTTACAAGTTGTAAAGGCTGTTAAGGAATTAACAGGATTAGGACTTAAGGAAGCAAAAGATATTGTAGATGCTGCTCCTAAAACAGTAAAAGAAGGAGTTGCTAAAGATGAAGCAGAAGGAATTAAGAAAGCATTAGAAGAAGCTGGAGCAGAAGTAGAGCTCAAGTAGAATAACTAGAATCCTTAAAAGGTTTAGGTCTTATATTATGGATAAGACTTAAACCCTTTGGTTTTTTTTGCACCTTTTTTTTAACTTAAACTTACAACCTTGCTTAAACAACATAACAACCAAAGAATTAATTTTGCATCAATAAAAAACTCAGCTAATTTCCCTGATTTTTTAGATGTTCAGCTTAAAAGTTTTCAATCTTTTTTTCAGATTGGAACTACCTTAGATGAGAGAAGAAATGAAGGTTTGTATAAAGCTTTTGAAGAGCTTTTTCCTATTTCAGACTCCCGCAATAATTTTGTGTTAGAGTTTATTGACTATATGATTGATCCTCCAAGATATTCTATTGAAGAATGTGTTGAGAGAGGACTAACTTTTAAGGTTCCTTTGAAGATTAAGTTAAAATTATATTGTACAGATCCAGAACATGAAGATTTTGAGACTATTGTACAGGATGTCTATTTTGGCAATATACCTTTCATGACACCTAGAGGTAGTTTCGTTATAAATGGTGCTGAACGTATTGTTGTTTCTCAGCTACATAGATCACCTGGAGTGTTTTTTGGTCAAAGTTTTCATTCTAATGGCACAAAATTATATTCTGCTAGGGTAATTCCTTTTAAAGGTTCTTGGATTGAATTTACTACAGATATAAATAATGTTTTATATGCATATATTGATCGAAAGAAAAAATTACCTGTTACTACTTTGTTAAGAGCTATTGGCTATGAATCTGATAAGGATATTTTATCAATATTTGGCCTTGCTGATGAGGTTAAAGTCTCTAAGACTGGATTAAAGAAATATATGGGAAGAACATTGGCAGCAAGAGTTTTAAAGTCTTGGGTTGATGATTTTGTAGATGAAGATACAGGAGAGGTGGTTCCTATTGAAAGGAATGAGGTGATTATTGAAAGGGATGTGGTATTAGAAAAGGCACATATTGCAGAAATTATTGATTCAGGTGTTGAAACTATTTTGCTACATAAAAATGATGGAAGCTCTTCGGATCATGCTTTAATTTATAATACTTTACAGAAAGACCCAACGAATTCTGAGGTAGAGGCGATACGACATATTTATAGACAATTAAGAACTGCAGAAGCTCCTGATGATGATACAGCTAGAGCAATGATTGATAAATTATTTTTTTCAGATCAACGCTATAGTTTAGGGCATGTAGGAAGATTTAGAATAAATTCAAGATTAGGATTAGATATTCCTGAAGATAAAATGGTGTTAACAAATGAAGATATAGTATGTATTATTACTAATCTTATCTCTTTAGTAAATTCTAAAGTAGATGTTGATGATATAGATCATTTAAGTAACAGAAGGATTAGAACTGTTGGAGAACAATTAGCTAATCAATTTAATATTGGGCTGAGTAGGATGGCGCGTACTATTAGAGAAAGAATGAATGTGAGAGATAATGAGGTGTTCACTCCTATTGATTTAATTAATGCAAAAACTTTATCTGCAGTAATTAATTCATTTTTTGGAACTTCACAATTATCACAATTTATGGATCAAACAAATCCATTAGCCGAGGTTACTCATAAAAGAAGGATTTCTGCTTTAGGACCAGGAGGTTTAACTAGGGAGAGAGCTGGCTTTGAAGTTAGAGATGTACATTATACACATTATGGAAGGCTTTGTCCAATTGAGACTCCTGAGGGACCAAATATTGGATTAATTTCTTCTTTATCTATTTTTGCAAAGATTAATAGTCTAGGTTTTATTGAAACTCCATATAGAAATGTAAAAGAGGGTAATATTGATTTTTCTGAATCTCCTGTTTATAAAACAGCAGAGCAAGAAATTGGACAAGTAATCGCACAAGCAAATGCTGCTATAGATGAAAATGGTTCTTTTGAATCTGATAGAGTTCAGTCAAGAAGTGAAGCAGATTATCTTATTGCAGAACCGTCAAATGTTACTTTAATGGATGTTGCTCCAAATCAAATTGCATCTATTGCGGCGTCATTAATTCCTTTTTTGGAGCATGATGATGCTAATAGAGCCTTAATGGGATCTAATATGATGCGTCAGGCTGTACCATTGTTACGGACTGATGCTCCTATTGTGGGTACTGGTGTTGAGCCATATGTTGCTCGGGATTCAAGAACCATGATTAATGCTGAGGGGGATGGGATTGTTACTTATGTTGATGCAAATACAATAAAAGTTAAATATAACAAGACTGCAGAAGAGGAATTAGTTAGTTTTGATGAAGCAGAAAAAACGTATGAATTAACCAAGTTTCAAAAAACTAATCAAAGAACGTGTATTAATATTCAACCTATTGTAAGAGTTGGAGATAAAATTATTAAAGGACAGGTGTTATGTGATGGTTATGCTACTGATAATGGTGAACTTGCTATTGGTAGAAACTTAAAGGTAGCTTTTATGCCTTGGAAAGGGTATAATTTTGAGGATGCAATTATCCTATCTGAGCGTGTAGTTAAGGAAGATTTGTTTACTTCATTACATATTGCGGAACATGTTGTAAATGTAAGAGAAACTACAAGAGGACTGGAAGAACTGACTGCTGATATTCCTAATATTAGTGAAAATGCAACAAAAGACTTAGATGAGAATGGTATGATTAGGATAGGTGCTCATGTAAAACAGGGTGACATTTTAATTGGTAAGATTACACCTAAGGGAGAATCTGATCCTTCTCCTGAAGAAAAATTACTTCGAGCAATCTTTGGAGAGAAAGCTGGTGATGTTAAAGATGCTTCGTTAAAAACAAAACCTGCTGATGCTGGTGTCGTTATAGGAAAATCATTGTTTTCAAAAACAATTAAAGATAGGAGAGCTAAATCTGAAGATAAGGATCTTATAGAAAAGTTAGATGCTGATTTCGAGAAGGAGGCTTACAGTTTGAAAAATATTTTATCTACTAAACTTTATCAGATTATTGGAGGAAAGGCATCAAAAGGAGTAAATAATATTTTAGGAGAAGTAGTTATTCAAAAAAGTGAGAAGTTTACAAAGAAGATGTTGCTCTCTATTGATTATACTTTAGTTGACCCTTATAGTTGGACAGGAAATCAAGCAAATAATGAATTAGTTAATAGAACTATTGAGAATTATTTGCGAAGATATAATGAGATTTATGGTAATTATAGAAGAGATCGTTTTGCAATTACTATTGGGGATGAATTGCCTAATGGTGTTCTGAAATTAGCAAAAGTTCAGATTGCTCAAAAGCGAAAAGTAAAAGTAGGAGATAAGCTAGCTGGTCGTCATGGTAATAAGGGAATTGTATCTCGTATTGTTAAAGAAGAGGATATGCCATTTTTATCAGACGGTACCTCAGTTGATATTATTTTGAATCCACTTGGAGTACCTTCAAGAATGAATCTTGGACAGATATATGAGACAATTTTAGGTTGGGCAGGAAAAGAATTAGGCAAAAAATACTTTACGCCTGTTTTTGATGGTGGAAGTATTGATCAAATTAATAATGAGACTGATGAGGCAGGTTTACCTAGATTAGGTCAAACATATTTATACGATGGTGGCACAGGAGAGCGTTTTGAACAAACAGCTACTGTTGGTGTTATTTATATGCTTAAACTTAGTCATTTGATTGATGATAAAATGCATGCAAGATCAATTGGTCCTTATTCATTAATTACACAACAACCTTTAGGAGGTAAGGCTCAGTTTGGAGGTCAGCGACTTGGAGAAATGGAGGTTTGGGCTCTTGAGGGTTACGGTGCTTCAAATATTTTGCAAGAGATGCTTACATTAAAATCTGACGATGTTTTAGGAAGAGCTAAGGCATTTGAAGCTATGGTAAAAGGAAAGGAATTGCCTAAGGCAGGTATTCCAGAGTCATTTAATGTACTCTTACATGAATTAAATGGGTTAGGTTTAAAAGTTACATTTGAATAAAATATACATGAAAAATACAAAAAAAACAATACAAGCACAGGATATAAATTCGATTAAGATTAGCTTTTCTTCACCTGAGGATATTTTGAGTAGGTCATCTGGTGAAGTTGTTAAGCCAGAAACTATCAATTATAGAACTTATAAACCAGAGATGGGGGGACTATTTTGTGAAAGAGTCTTTGGTCCTACTAAGGATTTTGAATGTCATTGTGGAAAGTATAAAAGAATCAGATATAGAGGTATTGTATGTGATAGATGTGGAGTTGAAGTAACAGAGAAGAAAGTAAGAAGAGAGCGTATAGGGCATGTAAATTTAGTTGTACCTGTTGCTCATATTTGGTATTTTAGAACATTGCCTAATAAAATAGGATATTTGCTTGGTTTAGCATCTAAACAATTAGATATGATTATTTACTATGAAAGATATGTAGTAATTAATGCTCCTAGTGGAATTTCAAATAATGAAGGAGAGGAGGTGAAATATTTAGATTTTTTAACTGAGGAAGAATATTTAGATATATTAGATGCTCAACCCTCAGAAAATCAATATTTATCTGATGATGACCCTAACAAATTTGTTGCAAAGATGGGGGCTGAAGCAATTAGAGATTTATTAGCAAAAATTAACCTTGATGATTTATCATACCAATTAAGAGATCAAGCTGATAACGAAACTTCTCAACAAAGAAAAAAAGAGGCTCTTAAAAGATTACAAGTTGTTGAATCAATGCGTGAAGGTCAGAAGCATACTGAAAACAGACCAGAATGGATGACTGTAAAGATAATTCCTGTTATTCCGCCAGAGTTAAGGCCTTTAGTTCCTCTAGATGGAGGTAGATTTGCAACTTCTGATTTAAATGATTTATATAGAAGGGTGATAATTAGAAATAATAGATTGAAAAGATTAATGGAAATTAATGCTCCAGAGATTATATTGAGAAATGAAAAGAGAATGTTGCAGGAATCTGTAGACGCTTTGTTTGATAATTCAAGAAAATCTGCTTCTGTTAAGACAGATGGTAAGAGACCATTAAAGTCTTTGTCTGATTCTTTAAAAGGTAAGCAAGGAAGGTTTCGTCAGAATTTGCTTGGTAAAAGAGTTGATTATTCTGCTCGTTCTGTAATTGTTGTAGGTCCAGAATTACAAATGCATGAATGTGGTCTTCCAAAAGATATGGCAGCTGAGCTTTATAAACCATTTATTATCAGAAAATTGATTGAAAGGGGGATTGTAAAAACAGTTAAGTCTGCTAAAAAGATTATTGATACGAAAGAGCCAGTTGTTTGGGATATATTAGAAAATGTTATGAAAGGACATCCTGTTCTTTTAAATAGGGCTCCTACTCTTCATCGTTTAGGTATTCAGGCTTTTCAACCAAAGATGATAGAAGGAAAAGCAATACAATTACATCCATTAGCTTGTGCAGCTTTTAATGCTGATTTTGATGGAGATCAAATGGCTGTTCATTTGCCATTGGGTGCGGCTGCAATTTTGGAAGCACAAGTATTAATGTTATCTTCACATAATATTTTAAATCCTGCTAATGGTTCTCCTATTACTATTCCATCTCAGGATATGATTTTAGGTCTTTATTATATGACTAAAGAAAGGATTTCAACAGATGATTTGAAAGTAAATGGAGAAGGTATGAATTTTTATTCTTTAGATGAGGTTAAGATTGCTTATAATGAAAAAGTAGCAGATCTTCATGCTTTGATTAATGTTAGGATTGCTGATAGTAATGGAGAAACTTCATTAATCAAAACTACTGTAGGTAGAGTTTTATTTAATGAGTTTGTTCCAAAAGAGGTAGGATTTATTAATGAATTACTCACTAAAAAAGCTTTAAGAAATATTATTGGTAAAGTTTTGGAGATATGTGGTGTTGCTGCAACTGTTCATTTTCTTGATGCTATTAAGACAGCTGGTTTTAATATGGCATTTAAAGGAGGTTTGTCATTTAATCTTGGAGATGTAATTGTTCCTGATGAAAAAGAAAAATTAATTGATGATGCTAATCAAAAGGTTGATGAGATTAAGAATAACTACTCAATGGGTTTTATTACTAATAATGAAAGGTATAATCAAGTGATTGACGTTTGGACAACTACTAATGCTAGATTAACAGATACTGTTATGCATAATATTAGTTCTGATAAACAAGGTTTTAATTCTGTTTATATGATGCTTGATTCTGGAGCAAGGGGTTCTAAAGAACAGATACGTCAATTATCAGGAATGAGGGGCTTAATGGCTAAGCCTAAGAAGTCTGGTGATCATGGAGAGTCTATTATTGAAAATCCTATTACAACTAACTTTAGAGAAGGATTATCAATATTAGAGTATTTTATTTCGACTCATGGGGCTCGTAAAGGCTTGGCAGATACTGCTCTTAAAACTGCAGATGCTGGTTATCTTACAAGAAGACTAGTTGATGTTGCTCAGGATGTAATTATTACTGAGGAAGATTGTTATACTTTAAAAGGATTAGAGGTGTTTGCACTTAAGGATAATGATGATATTTTAGAATCATTAGCTGAAAGAATTTCAGGTAGAATTAGTTTGCATGATGTCTATCATCCTGATACAGAAGAGTTATTGGTTGCTTCAAATGAAATGATTTCTGAAAGTATATCAAAAATTATTGATGATTCGGGAATTGAATCAGTTGAGGTGAGGTCTGCATTAACTTGTCAAACTAGAAGAGGAATTTGTAGGATGTGTTATGGAAAGTCATTATCAACTAATAGAATGTCTCAAGTGGGTGATCCAGTTGGAGTTGTAGCTGCACAATCAGTAGGAGAGCCAGGAACACAACTTACTTTAAGAACTTTTCATGTAGGTGGTACTGCATCAAGGTCAGAGGTTGATTCATCAGTTATGGTTAAGAAAGATGGTAGATTAGAGATTGAGGATTTAAGAACTGTTAAATCAAAGAATAAATCAATAGAAATTGTTGTTTCAAGGGCTGCAGAAGCAAAAATAGTCGATGACAAAAATGGCATAATTATTTCTTCATCTATTATTCCTTACGGTTCTAGTATCTTTATTAAAGATGGCAATGTAAAGAAAGGAGATAAGATTTGTGAATGGGATCCTTATAATGCAGTTATTATTTCAGAAGATTCAGGTAAGATAGAATTTAATGATATTTTAGAGGGGGTTTCTTATAGGACAGAATCTGATGAACAAACAGGATACCAAGAAAAAGTAATTATTGATAGTAGGAACAAGAAAATTTCTCCTTCATTAAGTGTTGGTAATAAAAATTATTCCATTCCTGTGGGAGCTCATTTAGCTGTTGAAGATGGAGATAAAATAGATGCGGGTACAGTTTTAGTTAAAATTCCTAGAGCAGCAAGTTCATCAGGAGATATTACTGGAGGATTACCTAGGGTAACTGAGATGTTTGAAGCAAGAAACCCTTCTAATCCTGCTGTAGTTACTGAGGTAGATGGTTCAGTATCTTTTGATAAGGTTATTAGGGGTAATAGACAAATTATTATTACTACAAAAACAGGTGAAAAGAAAAAGTATTTAGTGAAATTGTCTAAGCATATTCTTGTACAGGAAAACGATTATGTTAAATCAGGTATGCCTCTTTGTGATGGTGTTATTACTCCTTCAGATATTCTTGCTATTAAAGGTGTTGTCGAAGTACAGCAGTTTATTGTTAATGAAATTCAAGATGTATATCGTTTGCAGGGTGTGAAAATTAATGATAAACATTTTGAGGTATTAGTAAGGCAGATGATGCGTAAAGTAAAAATCACTCACTCAGGTGATACTTATTTCTTAGAAGGAACTTTAGTAGGAAAAGATACATTTCAAGAGCAGAATGACAAGTTGTTTGGTATGAAAATTGTTACTGATGCAGGTGATTCAGATGCATTAAAGCCTGGACAAATTGTATCTCCAAGAGAATTAAGGGAAGAAAACTCAAGACTTAAGAGAAAAGATATTAAGGAGGTTCAGGCTAGAGATGCTATTGCTGCTGTTGCTTCTCCAGTGTTGCAAGGAATTACTAGAGCTTCACTGCAGGTAGATTCATGGATTTCTGCTGCATCATTTCAGCAGACTACTAAAGTGCTTAATGAAGCAGCAATTAATGCGAAGAGTGACAATCTCTTTGGATTAAAAGAGAATGTAATTATAGGAAAGAAAATTCCTGCAGGAACTGGGTTGATTAATGCTGAGGATACTTTAGTTGGGTCTCAGGAGGAGTATGACAGATTAATGCAATTGAAAGAAGAAGTTAGTGTTGTATCTGAGGAGGTTTCTGATCAAGTTTCGTAATAATATAATAAATAATGTCGGAAGAAAAAAATAAGGACGGATTAAATATTGAGCTTACAGAGGATGTAGCAGCAGGAATTTATAGTAATCTTGCTATAATTAATCATTCTCCTTCAGAGTTTGTTGTGGATTTTATTCAAATGATGCCTGGTGTAAAAAAGGCAAAAGTTAGGTCAAGAGTTATTTTAACTCCTCAACACGCTAAAAGATTAATGAAGGCTCTTGTTGATAATATAAGTAAATTTGAAAATCAGCATGGCGAGATTAAAGATATAGATCCTGGTTCTGGTATCCCTATTAACTTTGGAGGGCCTACGCCATTAGCATAATATTGAATTATATTAGCTTAAGAATGGATATTTGTAATCTCTTGGGGGGACAAAAGTTTCTTTTATTGTTCTTGGTGAAACCCATCTTAATAAGTTTAATATTGACCCTGCTTTATCATTTGTTCCAGATCCTCTGCCGCCTCCAAAAGGTTGTTGTCCTACTACAGCTCCTGTTGGTTTGTCATTAATATAAAAATTTCCAGCAGCGTTTTCTAATACTTTAGTTGCATATTCAGCAGCATATCTGTCTACTGACATAATAGCTCCAGTTAAAGCATATTCTGAAGTTTCATTTACTAATTCAAGTGTCTCCTCCCATTTTTCTGCATCATATACATAAATTGTAATTACAGGTCCAAATATTTCTTCTACCATAGTTTTAAATTTTGGATTAGTGGTTACAATAATTGTTGGTTCAATGAAGTACCCAATTGATTTGTCATATTTTCCTCCTGAAATAATTTCAGCCTCGTTAGATTTCTTAGCATAATCGATATATGTGGTAATCTTATCAAATGCTTTCTGTGATATTACTGCATTTATAAAATTTGATGTATCTTCAGGGCTACCCATTTTGAAGTTTTTAGTGTCAGAAATAATTTTATTTTTCACATCATTCCAAAGATTAGATGGTATATAAGCTCTAGATGCAGCTGAACATTTTTGTCCTTGGTATTCAAAAGCACCTCTTGATATTGCTGTTGCTAATTCACTAGCAACTGCTGATTTATGCCCAATAATAAAATCTTTACCTCCTGTTTCACCTACAATTCTAGGATAAGATTTGTATTTTTCTATATTATTTCCGATATTTTTCCAGAGAGTGCGAAACACTTCTGTACTTCCTGTAAAATGGAGGCCTGCAAAATTTTCATTTTCAAATATTACTTTTGAAATCTTTTCACCACTTACAGTTACCATATTTATTACACCTTCAGGTAGTCCTGCTGCCTGAAATAATTCCATGATTACTTGTGCAGAATATATCTGTGTTTCAGCTGGTTTCCATACTACTACATTGCCAAGCATAGCAGGAGCAGCACATAGGTTAGCACAGATAGATGTAAAGTTAAATGGGGTAAGCGCAAATATAAAGCCTTCTAATGGTCTATGTTCTAATCTATTCCACATACCTGGTCCAGAATTTGGCTGTTCTTTATATAGTTGACTCATATATTGTACATTAAATCTAAAAAAGTCAATCAATTCACAAGCTGCGTCAATTTCAGCTTGCATCACATTTTTGCTTTGTGCAATCATAGTTGCTGCATTAAGTTTGGCTCTAAAAGGGCCTGATAGTAATTCAGCAGCCTTTAAAAAGATTGAGGCTCTATTTTCCCAACTCATATTAGCCCAGCTTGAACGAGCTTTCATTGCAGCATCAATTGCATCTTGCACTTCTTTTTCTCCACCATAATTTGCATTTCCTATTAAATGATTGTGTTCATGAGGAGGTGTTAGCTTTCTTTTATCATTAGTAAATACCATTTTATCTCCAATATACATAGGTACATCAACGATAGTATTATACATTTTTTTGTATTCAGCTAGTAATTCTTCTCTTTCAGGACTACCTTTTGCATATTCTTTTACTATTTCATTTTTTGCAATAGGTACGTTATAAAATCCGTTTGACATTTTTGTATTTTTTTTAGTGTTTACAAATATATTACTTTCTATAATTATAGAGCGCGGATCATAATATAAAACAGATTTCTTATTTACTTATTTAGCAATCAATTATTTATATTTTTTTCTTATTATTGCTAAATATTAACTTAAAATGTTTATTTATGGATATTTTTTATGACATCATTAATTTTGGTACTTCTGATACTTGGATTGTAATTCTTGTAGCTTGTTTGCTTTCATTTTTTCCTTTTGCTACTTTAGGTTTTTTATTTTCTAAACATAGAGGAGAAGAACCTTCTTATATTCTTGGTTTAGATAAAGTTAAAAACTTAAAGGGTGCATGGACTTTGCTATTGTTGCTTATTGCTCCACTTTTATTTATATATAATTTATTTGTTTGGTCAGGCTATGCAATTGTAGTGATTGCACATTTTACAGCGTACCTTATTAAGACTCTTTATGATTTGGTTTTAGAATATATAGTAAGACCATTTATTGAATATATATTAAAACCAATATGGGAATTTCTTAAAACTATTTTTCCAATATGGAGAATTGTTAAATGGATTGTTAGCGCACTTATTTGGGTGTTTTGGAATATATTTTGGATGCCAATTAAAATTATATTAATGTCATTATATCACTACTGCATACTTTGGGTTTGGGATTTATATAAGACATCTTTTTCTTCTATTAGAGTTACATATAATAAAAGTAGGTTGAGAGTTACTTTTGAGGGCGCTTTTTATGCATTAATAATTATTGGTTTATCTATTTACCTATCTATTTTAACTGGTTATGTTGTGTTTGGAATGATTGGGCTATTGATTGCAACTTTACCATCAATAAAGGCATACGGAACAGTTACTTCTATGTCGCATTATACTGATGATAGGGATCATAACCAACATGGATCAAAAGTTATGAGGACTGCATTAAATTATGTTATTGCTTCAATAGTTGCTGTTGTTGTTATTGAATTGTTATTATTATTTAGTTGGATACCAGATATTGGCTTAGTTTTCTTAGGTTTAGCTATTAATACAAATGTATTTTTATCAGCTATTTTAATACTTTCTTTGTTTGTACTTTTCTTTGCTCAATCAATATTCCCTAACCATCTGTTGTACAATGATGAGTCAACATCTGTGCAGGAATCTGTTATGAATTATTTGAGTTCAATAAGAGATAAAGGTTTACAACTAATAGTTTCATTGATACCAGCTTCATTATGGACATTATTAGTTTTAATTATTCCAGTTGCATTAATCATGCTTTCGGTTTCAACATCAGACACTTTAAAGCAAAATACATTATCAGTAAGAGCTGATAGTATAGAAGAAAATATTAACGAAGCTAATTCAGAAGTTTCTGAACTCACTTCTAATTTTACTACTGAAAATATTTCTGATGTTGAAGATGCATTTGAGAAAGCTATTGAATTAAATACAAGGTCTAATCAAAATGCATTTGGTTTGGATTTTCCTCAGAATGTAATAGAACAGCCAGAGATTATTTTTAGCGATAACATAACGGTTTATACTAGTGAATTGCCAGCAATGCTTGCGGGTGCTATCAATGATACTCTTGAAATAAGAAAACAAATAAATGCTACTGCATCATTAATACAGAGAATAACTAAGCATATTTCACAGTACAAGAGTCAACAGTGGAGTTTCACAGTAAAAAGAAAGGAAAAAGGGGAGCAAGATGATAAATGGAAGGTTATATCGCAAGGTACTGATATAACTTCTGTTTTAGATGTAAATGTTCAAGAAGGTAAGTCTTATATTTATAGAGTTCAAGCTATAAATAAGAATGGTAATTCTGCTTGGAGTGCTGATTATGCTAAAGGAACATCAAATAGTAGTTTAGTTGCTCCTTCTAATTTAAGGATTAAATCTGAGTCAAACTTTCGTATAATATTTGCTTGGGATGATAATTCTGATAGTGAGGATGCTTTTGTAATTGAAAGACGACTTTCTAATACTAATGGAAAATGGTCGGAGTATGCAACTGTTGGTCCAGATATTTCTCAGTATGTTGTTTCGGATGTTAGATCTAAGCATCGTAAAAAATACGATTACCGTATGTTTGCTCAAGGATCAAATGGTAAGTCAAGTCCTACATCTGTTGTTTCACATCAATTAAGATTATCTCCACCTAGCAGGTTAGATGCAGATGCTAATCTCAGAAGCGTGAAGCTAGATTGGACGTATAATTTTGGTTATAGTACTGAAAGATGGAATTGGGTGAGAAATAAGAGGCCTAAAGGTTATATAACAGCTAACGCATCAGATGGTGTCCTTACTCTTGGAGCAAAATCATTAGCTGATTTAATGCAGGAGAAAATAGATCTAGAACAAAAAAGATTGGTAGAATTGAATAAAAAATTAGAATTTGCAGTAGATAAGATATCAATGTTTGAGGGGCTTATAGATTATGATAAATCCCAAAGAACTATGCTAAAAGTGTTTAAGAATTTTGCATTTTTGTTTGCAATATTGTTTACTGCTTTATTTGGTGGGATGATTCTTGCTGTTGCTATGTCATATATTGCTTCTTTATTTTATCATATATTTACTATTAGGGCTAACGATCCTTGGTATTTTATGACATTAATAAAAGCAGAGCAAGAAAAAAATAAAAATCAACCATTACTTGCTTTTACTGTATGGGTTATTGCTATACTGTTTTTTACAGGTGGTTCATTTTTATTTGGATTAATTACTATATAAAAATATAGTGAGAAAAAATATTTTTATATTAGTTGTATCGGTAGTATTATTTAGTTTATTTAATACTGCTGATGCTAAATTCAAATTATGGAATACTCCTTCTGTAAATACTAATCATATTTTTTTACCAGAAATTCCGATTAGTTTTAATGATGAAATTTCTGTTTTTGGTTTAGTTGTTAATTTTTTTACAGATTTTGAGCTAGATTATTCTGAATCAGAGGATGTTCATTCTCTTGATATTCAATTGTCATTAGGGTTACAAGATATTTATAAAGATGATGAAGGAGATTCTCATTATTCTAAATCTTCTGATCAAATAATATCTAAACAAGATGTTATTAATGATTTAGCTGTTGAGGAGGTTGTAAATTCTATCACACAAGCCTCCGAAGTTATTAATGATTTAGCTGTTGAGGAGGTTGTAAATTCTATCAC
>MDTB01210551.1_pt1 | contig 13760 bp, 13 predicted proteins | sample 811161 | NCBI WGS metagenome assembly MDTB01 (sample SAMN05326650, study PRJNA326480) | marine metagenome | isolation source: seawater | place: Mediterranean Sea | collected 2009
GGCTTTAATAATATGCTATTCACAGAAAAAGGAATTTTAATCCCACTTGCAAATATTTTTGCCTTCACAACAATCTATATTTTAAATCTATACAAAAAAAATGAGGGAGTAATTAAGATAATCTTATTTTTATTCTTATTTAATATTCTTTATTCCATGAATAGATACAGTGGTTTTGGAAATGATGACCCTGCTCACATATTTTTTTACTTAGTATTTTGCAACTTTCTTCTATTACTAAAAGATGATAATAATGACTATAAAAACAATATAATTTTTTTTTCAACATTTGTTTTTTTAATTAAACCTTTTCTGATTTTAGTATTTTTGATTCCTTTGTATTTATTATTTTTAAAAAAAATTAAATTATTTTCAAAAACAAATATATTCTGTTTGACAATAATTATTTTATGGTTCATAAAAAATATATTTGTTAGTTCTTGCATAATTTATCCTGAGCCAAAACTTTGTTTTAAATCTTTAAAATGGACAACGATAAATTCGCAAGTTTCAAATCCAACAAAAGTGAAAAGAACAAGCGAGGCTTGGGCTAAAGCTTGGCCTGAAAAAGAAGGAAACATTTCACAAGTTGATTTTATTAAAGATTTTAATTGGTTAAAAGCTTGGAAACAAGGCCACTTCAAAATAGTAATTATTGAAATTTTCCCTCAATTATTAATAATATTAATTATCTTAATTATTTTACCGTTTGACAAAAATTCATTTAGATTAAATAGAAAAGATTCATTAATAATTTTTATATTTAGTTTTTTATGTGTAATGACTTGGTTTTTAAAATTTCCGATATACAGATACGGACAAGGCTATATTATTCTCTTTTTAAATTCCATATTTATTCTTGCTTTAAATTTTAACTTTAAGAGTCTAAATAAAAACTACTATTTTTTTCAAAAATTTTTATTATCAATTCTAGTAATTTTAACTATCGGTTTAATCTCAAAAAATTTAATAAGGATTTATGAAAATTATAATAATTTATATGTTGATTATCCTTGGCCAAAAATGAATTCTTTCACGATAAATAATGAAAAAAACCAGAATAAAAAAGTTTACTCCAACAATGGTAAATTTTTATATTACAGACCTTATCCTTATACTCTATGTATGAATTCATTATCACCATGTGCGTCTAATGTTGATGTACATAATATAAAACTAGATTCATTATATGGCTATAAAATTTATTACTATGATTAGCTTATTGGGTTCTACGAGATATTTTAAAAAAAATTATACACAAAAAATAAATAATTATTGAACTAATTATTAGAAAAAATAACAGATAGTTGAAAAAACTAAAAATTATTAATGGTATTACAATATGCATCTGAATTATAAAGATAGTAAATTTTTTTGAGAAGTTTTTAAAGTATAAATGATGAATGTGTTGATTATCAGATAAAAAAGGATTTTTACCTTTATAGATTCTAAAAATAAATAACCTGAGCATATCAAGACCAGGTACCAGCATTAAAAGTAAAATCTCATCACAATACATAACCTCAGTACCTGAATTATAATTCTTTATAATAATATAAGAGATCAAAGCTGCTAAAAGATTACTCCCAGAATCTCCTAAAAAAAGTTTTTTTTTAAAATTATAATAAATTATAAATAACATAACAGGTAAAATAAAAATTATTAATTGAATATTCTCATTTAAAATAAAATAGATAAATAAAAATGATGTATACATAGGAACCTGAAGATCTATGCCATCAAACATATTAAGAGCGTTTAGAAATAATAAAAATGAAAGTATTGTAAATGGTATAGAAAATACAGATAATTTTATTGAATAACTCTCTGTAAAAAAATTTAATTCTCTTATAATCAAATTCTCATCAATCACTAGACATACAAAAATAAAAAAGGCAGATAAAAATAATTTTTTGAATGGATTTAATTCATATTTATCGTCATAAAAGCCAATTGTGAATTGTGAAATAATTAATAAACTAAAAGACACTATCTCTCTTTCAGTCTGTAAATCCAGATCAGGAATTTGCAAATAATCTATTTTTAAAAGAAAAAAAAAGATGATCAAATTTAGAAAAATAAAAATACCACCTGTTAATGCTGTTTTTTTTTTATGTAATTTTCTTTTATTGTCTGGATAATCATATAGTTCTATTTTATTTGATATATAATCATTTTGTTTAAACAAAAAATAATTTAAAATTAAAAAAATTATAAATATAATTGCAAAATTACTCATCAATTTTTTATTCTATATAAACTTAATAAGAAGCCCAAGGGCAAAGAATAAACTATAGCATTCCAATTGTTAAAAATATTTCCACTAGGGAATATGGGAAATAAATTTACTAAAAAACAACTAATTAGAATGTGCTTTGATAAAAAATTTTTGTTATTACCTGTTAAAAAATTGAAAATAAGCAAATAAAAAAATGATAAGTAAATAAATAAAAATATAGATGACCCAATTAAACCTGTTTCTGCTAAAATTTGTAACAAATAATTATGTGGATGAGTAGAACAACTATATTTATTTAAATAATAATTCTTATTTTTGCATATTTTTCTGAAATTTTTTGGACCTATTCCAATTAATTTATTATCTTTGAAAATTTCAATTGCCGTTAAATAATGATTAAAATGCATAACAGAGAAGATATTATAAATTTCACTACCAAAAATTTTCATTATTGGATAACAGTTAGGTATATAACCTTGATACACCCCATCATTTATTTGCTGAATATTGATATTTTCACCTACATTCCATCTTTTGGTTAATTTTTTGTTGCTTTTAATAGAATATAAAGTCTCATTGCATATATTGTAATTCTTTTTTGTTGATTGATCTATAATTTCATTGAAACTATTTCTTGAAGAGAAGTTATTCATAAATGTTAGTACGACAACAAGCCCTATCATTGGTAAAAAAAATAAAATTATTTTTAAAATTTTTTTTTTAATACAAAAAGGGATAATCAACGAGTAGTAAATATTTAAAATTAAAAAACTTAATCTTTCACCGGTAATTAGTACAACGAAATAGAGATATATTAAAAAAGATATTATTAAAAATATATTAATTCTTAATTTTAAATAAATATACAAAAAGCATATTACTGGAAACAATCTAGCTAAATAAGATCCTAAAATTAACTCATCAAAAAAAAAACTACTTACTCTTGTAATAGGGTTTACAGTATAGCCAAATATGTTTTCTTTAAAAAAAAATTGTATAGTAGCATCAAAAAAAAGAGCAACATAGCAAACTATGATTACCTTGAAAATATTTTTTAAAAAATTATTTTTTAAATAATAAAATAAAATACTTATAACAAGAATAAAATAAATAAATCTCAAATGTAAAAGAGAACTTTTTAGTGAAAAAATAACATTATTTGATAAAATTGAGGATATAGCAGAAAAGAAAATTAGAAAGAACCCAAGTATAACAAACTTATTTTCAAATATTTTTTTTTCTTCATTAATTACAAAAAATAAGATTGTTAAAATTACTACTGATAGGTCTGCAGCAAACCTACTTAAAACTAAAGATATCGGAAGTGTTAATAATATATAGTAGCCAAAATTTATATAATTTTTTTTATTGCTATTTATCAAATTCATAATTTGATAAAATTACATTTAATACTTTCTTAGAAACATTTATGTCATTATAACTTTCAACATCGTTAGATAATAAACCAGTTTGGGTTGAAAATTTAATTGCATTCAGGATATCATTTTTATTGTTCATACATACAATTGAAGATCCTGCCTCTATTGTTTCTGGTCTTTCAGTTTTATCTCTTAAAATTATATTGGGTATCTTAAAAATTGCGCACTCCTCTTGAACTGTACCACTATCAGTTAAAACACAAAAAGCATTCATTTCCAACTTTACAAAACTAAAGAAATCTAAAGGTTTTGTTATTATTAAATCTTTATTTAATTTTATTCTAAACTTTTTAATATTTTTAAGAGTCCTGGGATGTATGGGCCAGATAATTTTTAAATTAAATATTCTATTTATACTTTTTAAAACAGAAATTATAAATTTTAATCTCAATTCATCATCCACATTTTCTTGTCTATGCAAAGTTAGCAAAAAGTATTTCTTCTTATTTACATTTAATGATTTATCTATATTTGACTTATAAATATTCTTCGAAAATTTATTAATTACCTCATATATTGGATTTCCTGTGATGAAAATTCTACTCCTCTCAAAACCTTCCTTAGTTAAATTTTGAGCACTCCTAAAGGTATAAGGTAATAAAATATCACTCGATGTATCTATAATTCTTCTATTAATTTCTTCAGGAACAATATCATCGTATTGCCTGTTTCCTGCTTCCATATGAAATACAGGTACTCCCAGTCTTTTAGCAACTATTGCACCTAAACTAGAATTTGTATCACCTAAAACTAGAAATCTTTCTGGTTTTTCTTTTAAAATAATCTCGTGCAACTTTTTTAAAATAACTGCAATTTGATTTGAAAAGTTTCCTTTTGCTTTTAGAAAATAATCCGGTTTTCTTAAGTTAAAATTTTTAAAAAATACTTTATCCAATTCATAATCATAATTTTGCCCAGTATGTACTATTTTATGATTTGTATATTTATCTAACAATGGAATAATTAAAGATAACCTTATTATCTCAGGCCTCGTGCCTAAAATAGTCAAAATTTTTTTTTTCATATTGTTGCTACTATTTCTTTTATGGTTAATTTTTTTTTATAAATTGATTTGTTCCAAATATAATTATTAATTTTCTGATTTTTTGTTAATAAAATTCTGTTCACTTTCATTTTACTATTTTTCTTTATTATACTTAAATTTTTGAATTTAAAATGATCTTTTAAATAGTTTAAAAGCATATACTTATTAACTTTGTTTTTTGGGACTAAATGAAAACAGCTTGGTAATTTAATTTTTTTCTTGATTATTGTAAAAAGTAATTCAGCAAAAACATTGGTAGTAACTCCGTTCCACAAGTGATTTTTAAACCCAAATATTTTGGAGCTATATTTATTTGTCAGAAACCACTCCACTAATGAATTCTTAGTATTCAACTCTTTTCCAATAATAGAAACTCTAATATTAAAAAAATTTTTTTTATAAACTTCTCCTAAACTTTTCGTTTTTCCATAAACATCTAAAGCATCATGCTTTGAAAATTCATCATAATTTCCATTTATTCCACTATAAACACAATCAGTTGCGATTTGATAAATTTTAACATTTTTAATTTCAATAATTTTTGATAAATTGTGGGGAAACAAGCTATTAACTTTAATTGCTGCTGAAACTTCTTGCAAATTTTTTTCATTAATAAAAGGTTTAATTTTTCCTATACAATTTATAACTATATCGTTTTTAGAGATTTGTTTAAAAAGCTTTTTAATGTCATCTTTTTCAACATCAAAGTAAAAAAATTTAATTTTTTGATTAAGATTTAGTTTTTTGATTAAATTATTTTTACTTTTTACATTTCTAACTTGGCATTTGACTTTTACTTTAGATTTTTTGAATTGATTTAAAACTTGCCAACCCAGCATGCCATGGGCACCTAAAATAATAATATTAGATTTCATCTAAATTCAATATTCCAAGGATTCCAATATTTTTCGTCAAATCTATAATCATCTTTAATACTTTCTTCTAGAGATGATGTTGAAAATATTAAGAGCTCTGAATTTTCCTCAAGTGACATGGAGCCATTAGCATATCCTTTTGGTATATGTATAAAATTGCTATCACTTTGATTTAAAAAAAAATTAAATATTTTATTCTTTTTATTAGGCCTTTTGACTTTATCTATTTTTACTGCTGATACTTGAAAAGTTCCTTTAATACAACCAATATACTTTTCTTCATTCAAGTGACCATGCCAAGCTCTAATAAAATTTTTACTATAATTATGGACAATATAAAATCTTTTAATTCCTTTAAAATCAAGGTCATTACTGAACCTCAATGATCCCCGATTATCAAATATTCTATTACCTTTTACTATACTAGGTTCCATTTTAAATTTTTTCTTTAAATATTTCTAGATATTTTTGATTTGTATATCTTGGATCATTAAAATTTTTAATTCTTTTTTCTAATAAAAGTTTTTTAAGTTCCATAATCCCATATTTTAAATCATATTTTGCTCTAAATGAAAGTTCCCTAGTTACTTTATTATTTTTAACTTTATAATTTCTTGCATCTTGAAATTTTATTTTTGTTTTAATTATTTTTGTATTTTTAAAATATTTTTGAATTTCTTTGGCTATATCTATTATTCTCATATTTTTATAAGACAAATTAAAAATTCCTCTCTTCTTGGACATTATTGCTACTTCGATAGCTCTAGCAACATCTTTTACATGTAGTAAAGGTCTATATTGTTCTCCTCCAAAAACAGACATTTTCTTCTCAAAAAAAGCTTTGGCACTTAAAGTATTTACTACTAAGTCCATTCTAATTCTAGAATAGTTATCACTTACTCCAAATAAAGTACCCAACCTAAATATAATTGAGTTTTTATTTTTCAAAATATTTTCACACTTTAACTTCGAACTTGCATAATGAGAAAGGGGATTAACAGAAGAATTTTCATCTAACATTCCATTTTGTGCACCATAAACAGAGCAGGTAGATATAAATATTATCCTTTTATCGTAAATTTTGCATAATTTTTTTAATGTTTGAAAGTTAATCTCGTCAGTTAACGCTGGATTTATAGCACATGCTCCATCTCCAACTAATGCCGCAAGCCACACTATAACATCATATTTATTTAACTTTAATTTATAAAAATTTTTATCTCTTATATCTCCGTTTATAAAATTACATTTTTTTCTGTAACTATCCTCATATAAAAGATTATCAAATACTGTAACTTCATAATTTTTTTTATTTAATAAGAGATCTACAATTACTCCTCCTACATATCCAGCACCACCCACAACTAATATTTTTTTTTTCACTTTATAATCGACAATATTTTAAAATGTTAATTAATATTTTTAAACAATCCTTTTATTACATCTATATATATTTACCAATAATAAAGTTATTAATACTGATTAATTAATTACTTAATTTATATAAATTTTTATTCTATTTTAAAAAATTAAAATAAAATAATCTAAAAACTGTTTTTATGTAACGAATACTTTCTTTTAGTATGGGAATTTTTGAATCAGCACTATTATTTCTATCATCATATGTAACAGGATATTCTAAAATTTTAAATTTTTTATTTAATGCTAAATAAGTAAATTCTATGAAAAAACTTGGGTGACCTTTTTCTATAATATCTTTTTTTGTTGAATGATAAATTTCTTTTTTAAAAACCCTAAATGTATGTGTAAAATCTTTAAGGTGTATATTAAGAAAAATCCTTGCAATAAAATTCATTAAACGAGATCCTAAATCTCTTATAATTGTTTTACCTCGCTGCTTACCCTTATCAATATATCTAGAACCAATAACCATACTTACTTTTTTTTTTTTTAAATAATTGTACATAGAAATTAAATCTTTTGGATTATGAGCTAAATCACCATCTATCTGCATAATTATTTTACCTTTTGCTTTACTGTATCCAAAATTAGATGCCAAACCTAACCCTTCTTTCTTTCCATGCTGATAAAATTTTACGAATTTTTTATGTTTAGAGATTTTCACTAACTCATTCCAGGTACCATCGCTACTATTGTCATCTATAAATAATATTTCATAAGTATTTTTTATTTTTTTAAAATTTTTTTCTATTTTAATTACAGTTTTTTTTATATTTTTAACTTCATTATAAACTGGTATTATCACTGAAAACTGCATTTATGATTATTGATTTTTTAAGTACCAATTAAAAGTTTTATTTAATCCTGACTCTAAATTAAATTGGATTTTGTACCCTGTCTCTTTCATTACCTTTTTTATATCAGGACATCTTCTATCAACTGAAGCAGCTGGTTCACCACATTCTATTATCTTTAACTTTTTAGAATTTAAATTAATTATTTTCTTAGCTAAAAATGAAATTTTAATTTCTTCTTTTGGATTTCCTATATGGTATAAATTATAACTTATTTTTTTTTTTCTTCCTAATGAATATAAAAACTTTATTGCATCATCAATATAACAAAAGGCTCTGGTCTGTTTTCCACCATAAATTTTAAATACTTTGTTTGCTTTTCTTGCTCTATCAATAAATTCAGGTATTACATGCTTATCTCCCATTCTTGGTCCATAAATATTATGAAATCTTACGATGCATCCCTTTATTTTATTACTTTTAATAAAACTAGTTAAATAAAACTCTCCAAAAAATTTAGATAATCCGTAAGACATCCTATCATTTATGGGTTGTTTAAAAGAAATTATAGCATTTTCATTAGTTGGTACTTTTAATAAACCAAGTAAATGACTTTGTGAGTAAACTTCTGAAGATGAAGAGTAGATTAATCTATTAATTTTTTTACTACGCAACCAATCAAAAAAATTTAATGTCATTTTAATATTTGAAGAAAATACTTGATTTGGAATTTTATAGAATAGAGAAGTGCCATTTATTGCTGCCAAATGGTATACAACATCAAAGTTTTTTATTTTCAAACTTTTTAAATTAATTTTTTTTGTTAAATCAACATTGAAAAAGAATACATTTTTTTTTTTAAGAAAGTTTTTAAATTCTATATCTTTTGATTTACTTTTAAAAAAATTATCAAGTAAAAACAATTTATCTCCTTTTTTTTCATGAAACTTAGCTAAATGGAAACCAATAAAACCTGCCGCACCAGTGATTAAAATATTATTCATCTAAAAGCATCTTGATTAAATTAATCATCAAATCATATTTTTGTTTCGTTACAAGTGGATGTACTCCTACAAAGAAACAATTGTTTTTAATATATCTACTTATTTTTAGATTTCCTATTACTTTACCATTTTCTTTTCTTAATCCTGGTTGGTCAGGAAGGCAGCCTCCCATCATCGGTCTCGTTTGAATTTTATTTTTTTCTAAAAATTCACATATAATTTTTCTATTAAACTTTTTATTTTTTTTGATAATAATAGGAAAAGTGTATCTAGAATTATAATAATTCTTAATATTACTAACTGTTAAAAAATATTCATTCAAATTTTCTTTTATTAACTTTTCTAGGTATAAAGAATTTTTTACTCTTTTATTATTTAGACTATCCATTTTTTTGGTTTGAATAACCCCTAGTGCACCTTGTAAGTCAGTCATTCTAACATTATAACCAACTTTAGTAAAAACGTATCTCTTATCATAATTTTTCAAAAATTTATCTGTATAATATCGCGATTTATCAATTTGATTTTGGTTTACTCTGCCAAATTCTCTTAATGATAAACATTCTTCGTATATTTTTTTGTTATTGGTTAAGATCATTCCTCCTTCTCCAGTAGTAATGTTATGCGCAACGAAAAAACTAAATGCAGATACATCTCCAAAACTTCCAACTTTTTTTGATCCAATTGCAGCACCATGTGCTTCGCAACAATCCTCAAAAACTAGAATTTTTTTTTCTTTAGCAATTTTCATTAACTCATTCATATGAGCAGGCATACCTAAAGTATGTACAGGCATAATAATTTTTGTTTTTTTCGTTATTGCCTTTCTAACTTCTTTAATATTAATATTCAGTGTATCTAAATCGATATCAACATATACAGGCTTCAATCCTATTTGAATAATTGGCATAGCAACAGTTGCAAATGTTGAGGCAGGTATAATTACTTCATCATTATTTTTTAGATTGTAAATATTTTTTAAGGCAGTCAACGCAAGAAGGTTAGCAGATGAACCAGAATTTGTTGCAATTCCATATTTGCAACCAATTTTTTTGAAAATGATTTTTCAAATTTCTTAACATTTTTTCCTTGAGAGATATTTCCTTCAATAAAATTATTTAATAATGCTATTGCTTCTTCATCAGAATAATTTGGTTCACTTAAGGTAATACCTTTTTGTATAATTTGATTTTTTTTAGAATCATAAAGCAGTTTTAAGTTTTTGTTGATATTTAATAAAATTTTACTTTTTTCAGCTCTCATAAAAACTTCTTAACCCTTTGTGAATATTAATTTTTGGTTTCCATTGTAGTATCTGCTCTATCTTATCAATGTTTGCAACATGATCTATGTCACCAGTTCTTGTACTTTTTAAATTTTTTTTTATTAAAATTAATTCTTTTTTTTTTTTTGAAATCTGTAAAAGTTTTTTTACGACATATCCAATTGATATCGATTTGCCTGACGCAACATTTAAAATATTAATTTTATTTTTTGTTATCTTTAAACAAAGATTAATGACTTTGATTAAATCATCAATATGAATAAAGTCTCTTAAAATATATGGATACTTAATTATAATTTTCTTTGTTTTTTTACTATCAATTTTATTTTTAATTGAGAGTAAGAATTGAGACTTTCTACTGTAAGATCCATACACTGTAAAAACTCTTAAAATATAACAAGAGATATTATTTTTTTTGCAAAACTTTTTTATCAAATTTTCAGATCTTAATTTACTTTTACCCAATGACTCTATTGGATTCAGCTTGAAACTTTCCTTAAATATTTTATTTTTATTTCCAGAATAAACGTAGACACTTGACAAAAATATAAATTTATTGCATTTAGATTTTTTAGCATAATCTAATATGTTTGAAGTCAATTTAAGGTTTTTTAATGTTTGTAAATTTTTTTTATCATTACCAATAAAGGTTCTTGGATCTCCTGCTAAGTGTATAATTTTTTGACATAGATTGGGGAGCTTCAAATAATCATTTTTGTTTAGTAAATTAGCTTTAATAAAAGATCGGTTATTTCTTAAATTTTTTGGCTTAGTTTTATTATAAATCCCATAAATATTATATGTCCTTTGAATATCTTTGTTAATAAATAAATTTTTACCTATAAAACCGTTTACACCAGTTATTAATAAATTTTGCATTTATTTTTTAACAAACCCCCAACAATCAATTAATTTAATATTCTTTTTAAACTTAATCTTTTTATATTGATCATGAGGACATCCGATAAATATAATTTTACATTCATTGAGAATTTTTTTTTTAGAATAAAAATTCTTATTTTTATAATAAACATCTGTACAAAAAACTTTAGCACCCTCGTATTCTAACTTTTTTTTAAGTTTGAATGCAAGTGAGTCTCTAATATCATCGTTATTTGGTTTAAATGCCATGCCTAATATGCCTATTTTTGTATTATTAATAATATTAGTTTTTTTTAAATCATTAACTAAAAACTCTGGTAATGTTTCGTTAACCAACATGGCTGAATGACCAAAAGAAAATAATTCTCGGCTATAAGATGAAAGTTGCATAGTATCTTTTAAAAGACAAGGTCCTGCTGCGAAACCTGATTTTGGAAAATCTTTAGCTCTATCATAGTTAAACATCATAGCATTTCGAATTTTATTAAAATTCATATTTTTACTTTTACAAATTTTATAAAATTGATTTGCTATTGCAAATTTTAGATATCTCCAAGCATTACAAAATAATTTTGTTAATTCTGCTTCCTCAAAATTTGTTTTTATAGTTTTAATTTTTAAAGCTTCAAATATTCTTAAACATAAACTAAAAGTTTTATTGTCTGATGCTGAAATAATTTGAGGCAAACTATTTAATTCACTTATACCATTACCCTGAGAAATTCTTTCAGGACAAAATGCAAGACCAACTTTTAATCTTTTTTTTTTTAATATGTTTAAAATTTTTCTTGAAGTGCCTGGGAAAACTGTACTTCTCAGTATTATTATTTGACCATTTTTTAAAAATGGTAAAATTTTTTTAAAATTTTTAAAAAAATTACTAAAATCTGGGTTAAAATATTCATCAATTGGGGTACCCAATGTAATAAAGATGATATCACTGCTCTTAATTAAATTGTAGTCATCTGTAAAATTTATTTTATATTTTTTTTGATTTTTTATTAATTTAGATAATCCTTTTTCTTTAAATGGTATAATGCTTTTCTTAATTTTATTGACTTTGTCTAAATCAGTATCAATACAATTAACAGTAAATTTTTTTAAAGCTAGTGTAAAAGCAAGAGGTAAACCAACATGTCCTAATCCACCAATTATAGATATTTTTTTATTAAACATAATTATTACTTATATTACAAATTATTCTCTAAAAATATTTAAAGTTATTAAAAGTTAAAAAAAGATTTTTTATTTTCTTTTAATATTTTTAATTGTTCCTTAAAATTTTCATATTGATACCATTCACCTTCATAAAATAAAGTTTTATAAGCTAATCTATCACAATTATTTGTTTTGCTTTCAAGATCATTTTTATAACAATCAATTACAGATTTATTTAAAATACTTCTGTTTGCTTGCCAGTGTATTCCATTATATGGAAATAAAAGTCCTGATAAGAATAAATAAATTGTGAGTATTTTAATAAAATTAAAACTATTTATAAAATTTATTTTATTGTTTTTTAAAATAAATAACCAATATCCTATTTGAAAAATTATTGAACCAACAGAATATCGTGCGGCTACAATTGTTTGTAAATCAGGTCTTGTTAATGAAACAATGAAAGCAAAAATTAGACCCATAATTATTAAGATATTATTAACAATAAAATTTTTAAAATAATTAAATCCAAATTTTTTATAATTTTTAAGAAAAATTATTAAAATACTTAGTATTTGTATAAATCCAATTAAAACACCTAAGTAAGCAAAACCCTCAATCCAAGGTAAAAAAACATTTGATAAAACACCAAAAAAAGTTAAATAAAATTTATACTCTGTGAATGATTGTAAAATACTAAATCCTAAATCAATACTTTGCAAGTCTTGAAATAAAATTTTTGGGATAAAAACTGAAATTAAAATACCAGAAAGAGAAAATAATACATAACTTATTTTAATTTTAAAATTTAATTCAAAAAAGTATATAAAAAATAAAATAAATAATGGCAAAACATAACCTAAACCAAAAGTTAGTGGAGCTATAAAAATTATTAATGAACAAATAATAATTTTTATTAAATGATTACTTTTAAGAAAATAATTAAATAGAATTACATAAAAAAAACAGATAGTCCAAGATAAATTTGAAGCTTGGGAAAAATTTGCGAATTGTTTTCCTGAAAAAATTAAAACAATGAAGAGTGATAAATAAATTTTATTATCAATACTTTCATTTTTAGTAAAGAATAATGCTATTAAAAAAATTAATATAATTGATAAATAATTAAATAATGAAAAATCTAAATTAAAAAAATTATTATTTAGTAAAAAAATTACTTTTAAAAAAAAAATATTATGGATATTGGTAGGTTGAAATAACCAATTTAAAATACCAATTTCTTCAGTTTGTAAATTCTCAATATATTCCCAATCATCGACCCAGGGTAAATTGGTATTAAAATTAATTAATATAAAGAAAAATGTTAAAAAAATTAAAAATGGAAGTAAAAAAATTCTATTTTGTTTGTTATTTTTTTGAAAAATTAAACTTATCAAAATGATTAAAAACAAAACTAAAATTATGATAAATAATTTAGAATTTATTATATAATATATAACATTTGAAATTTCATTTAAAAATTCACTACATTTTTCTTTTCTTGATGAGTCTAAAAAGAAACAAATATTAAAAAAAAAATTTTTCAATTAAATTTTCACATTTTTATAAAAAATATTTTTTAAAAAAATTTTAATATAAAAATTGCGCTTTTTCATA
>MDTB01017526.1_pt1 | contig 13758 bp, 11 predicted proteins | sample 811161 | NCBI WGS metagenome assembly MDTB01 (sample SAMN05326650, study PRJNA326480) | marine metagenome | isolation source: seawater | place: Mediterranean Sea | collected 2009
ATTATGACTTTGAACGCCGTAGAATTTTCCTTTGTAACATTGCCTGTCTCTAAGTAGAGATTCTTTGGTCCAATGACAGGTTTTTACTCCACCATGTTCACCAACAATGTGGTATCTCTGCTTCTGCAATTTTGCTTTTAATGCTAAGTCCATACCCATTTGGCACACTCTCCTTAGCCGTCTTCCTCTGTCCCACAAGTGGTGCCGGGTTAGGCTCGGATAAACTACCCTACGGTAATCTTTTTATCAATGGCGCGCATAATTTAATTGATAGAAAATACGAATTATATCCAACTAAAGTAACGACTGTTTGATTAGTAAATGGCCTTTGTAGCAAGGTTGTTTTTACTACACTTGCTTTATTTTTTACACCTATGTGTTGGCTTTGTTACCGCTTATTAATATAGTGCGGGTTCCTAATTTACACTGAAGAAACAAAAACAACTGAGGCGGATAATATGGATAAAGAATTAGATAATTATGTTGAAGAAATAATGGAAAAACAGATTTACAGAAATGGTATTTTTACCAGCTGGATTGACAGAGTTGTACAGGCTATGTCCGATTTTCGTGCTGTTCCTAGTAGCCGTGGGATGTATGGAATTAGAGGTGGAAACTGATGGACGAATACTTAGATCAATATATTGAAAACGTTCTTGAATCGCAACAATTTCGTAGTGGCATTAGATTTGCACCTTCCTGGTTTACAAGATTTTTTAGTCGTAAGAATTGATTCTGATAATACTAACCTCCTTAACTGACCGGTCTATCGTGTGACATGGTCAGGTGGACGTACCATCTTCTTGGATTACTTACGCCATTAGTTACCATACTAGGTATCTATCTTGGCGGATGGTGGATGGGTTCGACTATTTACCTAGCTCTTGGATTGTATCCAATTCTAGATTATATCTCAGGAACTAGCTCCGAAGTTCCTTCAGTAGATAGTCGTCGTCCGTTTGATATTATTGTACATATTCATGGCTTTTTAGTTCCAATCGTAATAATTGTATTGTTTTGGAAAATTTTGACCTTCCCTCAAGAACCGTTGTTGTGGTTAGGGGTGATATCTGTAGGGTTTAGTTCAGGTGCATCAGGTATTATTACTGCTCATGAATTAGGTCATAGGAAACCTAAATCCTTCAGTTGGTGGCTTGCTAGACTTGATTTATTGTGTGTAAATTATTTGCATTTCACTGTAGAACATAATCATACACATCACAAACATTGGGCGCGCCCAATAGACCCAACCTCTGCACCAATTGGTAGAAATGTATACTTTCATTTTTTGCGTACAATCCCACTTCAAATAAAGGGTGCTTACAAAGCTAGGCCAAAAGATGTAAGAATCTCATTTTTGGTTGAAGCAGTATTGCTAATCTCGTTATTTTTGTTTTCAGAGGTTATCTTCTTGGCATTTATTGGACAGGCAATTGTTGCGATTTTCTTATTAGAATTTGTCAATTATTTACAACATTATGGTCTGTCACGTGGAATGGATGAAAGAGCGAATGCATCTCATGCTTGGGAAAGTAGACATCGATGGTCTAGATGGACTTTAATGGAATTGCCTTTACATCCTTCGCATCACCTAAGATCTAGTACACCTTATCATGACTTATCTGTGCACGACGAGTCCCCTCAACTGCCAAATGGATACTACATAATGTTCTGGACAGCACTCATTCCACCATTGTTTCATAGAAGAATGAAAAGAGCCCTTAGATGATATCTTGAAACATTCATATATATATGAAAACCTAATGATGCTGCTTATTAGTGGATATCATGCTGGAAATCGAACAACTTACCAAAACATTTGGCATGGGGTCAAATAAACTCCAAGTTCTAAAAGGAATAGATATGAAAATGAAGACTGGCGAACTTGTCGCCTTGATGGGACCATCAGGTTGCGGTAAGTCTACACTTCTCAACATAATCGGTGGTTTATTGCCTGGCGATGGCGGAAAAATCACTCTGAAATCCAGAGATTATGGCCTAAAAGGTCCTTCAAATGTTGTCGATATCCGTCGAGAATTAGTTGGTTGGATTTTCCAAGATTTCCATTTATTGAATCATCTTTCCGCATTGGATAATGTAGCGATGGCTCTAGAGTTATCGGGAACAGAATCTAAAGAAGCAGAGGTTAGAGCAGCGGAAGCATTGGAAAGAGTTGGCTTAGGAGATAGAATGCATCATATTCCTGAGCAATTATCTGGAGGTCAGCAGCAAAGAGTCGCAATCGCTAGGGCTATTGCCGGAAATCGTCCATTACTTCTTGCTGATGAACCAACCGGTAACCTAGATATAGCCAGTGGAAAAGAGGTATTGCAATTATTCAAAGATTTATGCCATGATGAAGAAAATCCGATATCTATTCTTATGGTAACCCACGACCCAGAGCTTGCTTCAAATGCAGACAGAATGCTACTATTGACCGATGGAAAAACAAAAGCATCTGACATAAGAAGTGCTTGGGGCATTGATGAAACAGAAGGTGAAGAAGAGTGAGTTCTAAATCTACAGAGGAAACTTTTGATGCATTCACTGTTGAAGAAGTTCCTAAAATAAATTTCATCGAAAGGTGGCGTAGAAGAGTTCGTGATGCTCCAGAAAATATCAGACTTGCCTCACAGAGTGCTTGGCGAGGAAGAGAAAGAGGACTAGCCGTTGTTGCAGGAGTTTTCCTTGCTTCTTTAGTAATCACAACTGTACTTTCATATGGAGTTGGACTTTCTCAGATTTTCTTCGATGAATCACTTAGCGGCGAGCCAATAGATGCTAAGATTGAATATGCACGCGAACCGGTTGAAGGGGCTTCTGGCTGGTCAAATAATACTACCACAATGCAGAATGTTTGTTCAGAATTAATGGAAACGTATTCTGAGGAGTTGAGTGATTGTGCTCTAATTTTTGGACGACAAGGAATCCATAGTGGTGGATTTTTCAATGAAGATTTCGTCTTTGCTCAACCGCTTGAAATGAGGGCTATAACCGATGATCAAAATCCATATTGGCTCAATGTGACTTTCCAATATGTTGAGCTCGATGACGGTGGACCACCGATTTCTGACATGCGTTCAATTCGATTAATGGGTCCAGAGGCTTTCGATGGAGAATTAGCCAGCAGATATGGAGAAAGAATCATTCAAGGGCAAGGAGAATGGCCAACGCCTGAAAACATGTCTTCACAAAGAGGTGTAATTTTACCATCTAATATTGCTTCGCAAGCGAAGGCTGAAGTCGGAGATATGTTAGAAACTGTAGAATTTGTTTACGTAGTCGATAGCGAATTCTTCGATTCTGGTGGAGTAGAATTAGTTGAATCATGTTCTGGTGTGGCTTCAGCATCTCCAAATGGGAAAATATACTGTCGTCAATCGATTATTATGACAAATATGACTGTTGTAGGAATCTATCAACCATGGGATTTAGGAAATCCTACTCTCGCGCCAAATCCAATATTTACTACTTGGACCGCTCTTGATGAAAGCCAGAGAGCGACTTTGATGGATTATGACCACATGTATCTTGGAGTTACAATCGATAGAAGTCAGTTGCCAACCTCATCAACTGCAGATGCCCAAGATTGGCTTAATGTGTTGAAGAGCGATATTATGGATGACAACTATACTTCAGAAGGAGTAGAATTATTTTATACTGATATCGTTGGAGGAACCATTACTTTCCTCAATATTTTCCTTGGTTTGATTCAAACTTTTGATTATATAATCATGGTGCCAATTGTTGTAATGTCCTTGGCAGTCCTTGTTTATGGGTTGATACTCTCACTTGAGCAACGTCGTAAAGAGATTAGTATTCATCGAGTTATTGGTGCTGACAGCGCTGGGCTTCAAGGGATGGTTCTGTTAGAATTAGCTGTATTTTCCTCAGTTGCTTGGATTGCAGGTTATCTTTTAGCAATGTTTTCTGTACCTATTGTTCTTTCAGCAGTTGGATTCATGGAATTTAGGACTGGAGAATATGATATTGATCCTGCACTAAGTTTAGGTTCTACAATATTTACTGCACTTTCTACGCTTGGTCTTGCGATTCTTTTCGGGAGGAAGCGTTCACAGAAATTCATTGAATTAGAAATCGAAGAGGGAGTAAAAAGTACAATGCAAGCCGCTGAACCAAAGAGATGGCTTCATTGGTTATGTTTCATTTTTGGATTGATTTCAGTCATAGATACTTGGCTAGAAATGAATGGTAGTGAAGATGGAATAGTCTCGAATTTCTTCTTTGAAGGTCTTCTTGGTATTTTTGGACCATTCCTACTTTGGATTGGAGGGGCATTACTGCTAGGACGAATTGGAGCAAAAGGACCTCAAATAATGCAATTATTATTCGGACGTTCACCACTTTTGAAAGATGTTAAGAGAGGTTTGAAAGGTTCAGGTTCAACTGAATCAGTCAATCGATTAGCAGTAATTATGTTATTGACACTTTCAATTGTAACTTTGGCCGCAGTACAAGGATATACTGGAACTCTTGTCGATGAAAGAACTGTAGATGCCACTGTTGGTTCAGATGTTCAAGTTACTTTTGAAAATCCTCAAAACCAGTCACAAGCACTTTCTATCTTTAATGAGATATACGATGGTAGTGCCACTGCGGTCGCTACGACAGTCCCAAGTATTTTGTTAAAACCATCAGATGGTGGTGATACTCTACGTACTTGGGTTATACTTGACGATAGTGATGAAGTTTTGAAGTGGAACGAACAATCTATCCCGGGAACGGATGTTTCAGATGCTTTAGATGCATATTCTAACCTTGGTTTTACTGCAGGTCAAGACTCGGCTTATACTTTGAAAATTGCAGGTTCAGATAGCGGTAAAGATGGCAATTTAGATGACGTTCTCTTGGAAGATGGCGATGATCAATTTGAGAGATTAGAATTTACTTGGGATGAGATTTCATTCAGGTTTATTGATAGTACAGATGATCTCGATCCATTTGAACTATTCATAGAATACTCAGAATTGATGAATCTAGACCTAAGTGGTGTTGACTTTTCAGGACAAGATTTGAGTTATAGAAATCTCAGCCGTCTAGACTTCAGTGGTGCAAATTTATCTGGAACAAATCTTCAAGGTTCAAACCTCAGTGAGTCGATATTAGTAGATACTAATTTAGATAATGCTAATCTTCAAGATACTAATTTAGTAAACACAATTATTGTTGAACTTTCAGAAGGGTCCATGGTTCAAGCAAATCTTAGTGGTGCAAATATGGCTGGATTATTCGGTGAAGTAGACTTCTCACAAGCAATTCTTGGTAATGCAACCTGTCCAGATGAAAGTATGGCTAATGATACTGGATGTGCTTCAGGAGGTTCGTTTATTCCTACTCCATTAGCAGCACCAATTTTTGCTGCAGGAGTACAAGTTGAATTCATAGTAACACCTCATAATATCACACTAGAATATATGGGTCTTCACAACTATATTCCGGGAATTCCTGATACAACGATAGATAGTGAGTTGATAATTGGTGAATCTTCATGGAGAAGTTTAGTTGGTGAGAATAGAACATCAAGCCATAATTCTACTATATGGATATTCAAGGTTCAAGGAGTTGAAGGTGAAGACTTAGAAACTCTCGGATCTAATATCGAAGCAGACTCTAGAGTTGCTGGAGTAGTTGATTGGGCGAGCCAACATAAAACAGTGGAACGAAATGGAGGATTGATTTTTGGAACACCAGGACTTCTATCATTACAATTCGTAGTTGCTAGTATAGCCGCAGTTGCTTCTAGTTTCGTATTCTTATCATTGGTACTCAACCAAAGGAAGAAAGAATTAGCAGTTCTTCAAGCAATTGGAGCCAGTCCAAACCAAATTTTACGATTAGTACTGTTTGAGATTTTATCTATTGTTATGGTCTCCATGGTTCTAGGTTTGATTCTTGGAATTGGTCTAGCATTTTCTTTCAATGGATTCTTTGATGTGTTTGGATTTATCTTTGGAATATTTGGTGGTACATCTACAAGTATACGGAGAGAGTTAGTTTATCCTTGGCTGCAACTTGGTTTTGTTTCACTTTCTGTTTTTACTGCCGTGGTAATGGCGCTACTTGTCACCACACGTAGAGCGTTAAAGTCAGACCTAGCAATGGTCTTGAAGGGGGAGTAATAATGGTTGATAGTATTCTAAAAGCACAAGCATTGTATCATGTCTATGAATCTAAGGCCGAAGATGGAAACGTTGTTGCTCTTCGAGGTCTTCACATCGATGTGAAACAAGGTGAGGCAATTGCTGTTGTAGGGCCATCTGGCTCAGGAAAATCAACTCTCATGAAGTGCCTTGGCGGATTGATGAAGGCGAGCGCAGGGTCAGTTTTCCTTGCTGGAAAAAACATGACTCGATTGAGCGGCCCAGAACTGGTTCATCTCAGACAGAAGACAGTTTCATTTATTTTCCAAGAAGGAAATTTACTTCCGAATATGAATGCAAGAGATAATGTCGCTCAACCACTAAGACATCAAGGAGTCTCATCAAGAAAAGCATTGAAATTAGCTGATGAGATGTTAGATAAACTCGGTATTTTACATCGTGCAAAGGCTTTGCCGATGAAATTAAGCGGTGGAGAGCAGCAAAGAGTAGCTATTGCTAGGGCATTGATTACAAATCCTAGATTAATTCTAGCAGACGAACCAACAGGAGCTTTAGATCCTGTAACTAGTCGAGAGGTTCTTGCTCTGTTCAAGGACTTGCATGAAAATGATGGTGTCTCATTCCTAATAGTTACTCACTCAAAAGAAGTTGCAGCATTTGCTAATCGCTCTCTTGAACTTAGAGATGGAAGATTTGTTGCTGAACATGGAGAAGGAGTTGATGTTGAAGACTTATCAGAAGGAAGAGAACTTATTATCGATGATACAGGTACAGTTACTTTGCCTCCAGATGTTCTACTTAGAATAGGTGGAGCAGGGAAGTATATGATTGGAAATATCGATAGCGGATACCTCTCATTACAAGGAGAAGGTGTAGAAAGTATGGGCAAGTTAGAACTTGCTTCAACATGTCCTGCATGTAAGCATGATTATGGTGATAGTGATGACCAGTTATGTCCTGTATGCGGGGCAAGTAGACCTATGGTTGAAGTAAAATAATCAAAGATAAAATGTTATTTTTCTTTTAGCTACCGCCAAATTATGTTGAAAAAACTCTGTTTTAGGGCTTTTTGACCGAAAGTTTTTTTACGGTAGCCACATTATGGTAGCCTGTACCGGAAAGGTGAGTAATATGAGGGCAACAAGATTCGACATGACAATTTCGTTGATTCGGGCCCTCCGTCATCGCAGATGATGTGATCGGTACGTTTTGCATTGTAAACAATGCATCTTTGATTTTCATAGATGTTTTGTTTCTTTGCATATTGAAGTATGAAGGTATGGTGTAGCGGATAGCATCAAGGATTTCGAATCCTTGGACCTCGGTTCGAATCCGAGTACCTTCGTCTTCAGAAATAGGGGCGTGGTGTAATGGACAGCATAGTAGAATGCGACTCTGCAGATCCGGGTTCGACTCCCGGCGCCCCTGCCAAATTAGGAGGAATAATAATGAAAGAAGAAAAAGAAAATAAAAAAATAAAAAATAATGAAGAAATAAATCTACAATGGTTTGAAAATAATGGATACAAATCGCCTGAAGATTTGATAAATTATGACACTGATTTAGATAAGCCTGAAGAATTCTTTGGAATTTTCGCTGCCTATAATCAACATAATATCGCTGAGAAAAAACCATGGGATAACTGGCCAGAATGGGAATTTTGTTTGACATCGATGAAAGATTCGCTACATTTTGAGGATTTAGAAAAAGATAAACCACAAGTAATTGCAGAAAGAGAACATTGGCTAGCGCTTGCACAAATGATTTATGAAAATGAAGATATTTCCATAGATGATTACACAATTTCAATAAATGGTAGAAATGGTAATAAATTTGCATTTGATTTTTGTTTAGAAAATAATTGCTGGGGTACTCCAGGTACATTTGCCGAACATAAGTCAAGGATGGAATCTAGTAAAGTAAAGCTTAATCCGAATGTTAGAAAAAGAGAATTATATGCATTTGAACACCAAATCGGCCATTCCCTAGGTCCTTGGTGGACTTGTCCAGAGTATATCCCTAATCATGGAGGAAAGAGGACAATTCATACTCCAGATAGTAGTTTTTGCGTAACTGGAATAGGGGATACTTTCCCATCAACTATGCTTTCAGCAATCCATTTGTGTATTGATGATTTTCAAATATGGATTATTCAATATGAAGAAGCAGAATCTACAGCGGAATATATTCAGAGAATAGAAAGAGAATATCCTTCGGGAAGGCCTGAGGATTATTATTACATGTGAGGTGAAAAAATGAAAAAAAGAGAACAAGATAAGAAAAACAAGAAAGAGGAAAAAAGAATGAATGAAATGTATGAAATGATAAAGCAATTTGTAGAAACACAAATCGAAGTGAATAAATTTAGAATTAAACATTTTCAAGAAATCGAAGAGTGTTTAGATTGTAAAGATGATGAAGAAATAGTTTCAGCAGTTGAACAAGCCATTTTTTCTAAGAAATTTGAGGAGGAATGGTCATGATTATGAATTGGAAACCAGATTCAAACGCTCCAATTTGGGGTGGCCAGAATAGTGATAATGAAAATTTCTTCAAGAATTTGAAACTAAACCATATTCAGCAAATGGGTCCTTCATGTGTTGCTACAACTTTGACAATGATTGCAAGAAGTACAGGTGCAGATGTGACAGTGGATTATTTCAAGAAAAGAACAAATTCTCAGTCACCCCAAACATGGTCCGATGCACTGAAACCATTTGGTATGCAACTTGCTTATTGTAATGTTGATTTGAGGAGAATTGGATACTACATAGATGAATTAATTTCTCATGATGATTTATTCCTTTTATCATTCTATTCTTCAAATCCACCAAGTGACCCTGATGAAAATGGAAAACTCTGCACAGCACATATCGTAACCATGTACAGAGATCAAATCTATGATACAGCCAAATCGAAAAACTTTGGAGGATTGGTAAAAGCACAGAATTATTCTAGGCTAGAAAGACAAACTAAGAGAATATTTAGAGTAGTCCCCTTAGGTCATCCGAGGTGTTTATGATGTCGGCTAGCATTAGAAAAAGCGATACCTATTTTGGCTTTGGAAATTGCGTTAACTATGGTACTGAGATCGGCATAGGGTTGCCGATTAATGTTGATTTAAACAGGCCATTGGTATTCTGTCATCCGGCTGCAGGTAGATACTATCATTCTAGTATGAGTTTATTTGAAGATACTAATCATCCATTTATGCAAATATTAGTTGATTATGGAGATTGTTATCCGAGTTCATACCCATTTGCAGTTGATGTTGCTAACTTTTCAAAATATCATAGACTGCCAGATTCTTCAAATGGAGATGCAATCTTTAGAAAATCATCATTGTCAAACCCACATTGGCAAATGCACGTTATTGGAGAGGCATATGAATATCTTAGTAATTCTCCCCCTATTGATATACTATATGTCGATTGGTTTTCTTGGTTAGAGAGGTTTATAGAAAAAGGTGACAATTCTTTTTGTGAAATGATTTCCAATTATATCCACAAGATTAGGGATGGTGGATTAATTATAGTCGATAATAAACATGAACATATTGAACATTGGTTTAATTTTCCTAAGCAAAGAACAAGAATCACTGAAAATTCAGAGATTGAATTTAATTGTCAGATTGAGTGGCTAGGTTATGACTTGAACGATGAAGTCAAGACTTTTAGTGCAAATGTAATCAAAGTTTTTCATGATTCCAAAGGAGAATTGGGTGATAAAAATTGGTTTGAAGAAATAAAGCAGTGGTTTTGGAATTCAATTCCTGAAATGGCATTGACCCACTCTCAAATTAATACAATGATTGAGAACGAGCAACAAGAATCAATACATCACTTAGCAGTAACTTGGGATGATTGGCATAAGACGTGGAGAGATGTTTACATGGATTTAGATGAGCCATACTTACATCCTATTCCTCCAATTAAGGCATGGCCTAGAGATTCTTATTTGGATTATCTAAAATGGCTTGAAAAAAATCCAGATTTGCTGTTCCAAGATATCAAAAAAAGGAGTTATTTGATGAAACAGAATAAGTTCAAATTAACACTTATTCATGGAGATATAATTGAATTAGCACCAAGTCTTTACAGTGAAGATGCAGCAATTGCTGTTAGAAATAATCTTCAACAAAGAATAATTTCTAGATGTCCATGGTGGAAAAATCAGGCAACGGTTGTTCAATCAGGAAAGCTCTGGAATTATACTGAAATAAAAGGGCTAATTTGGTCAGGCAATAATTCTACTCCGGATTTAACTAAACTCCTAATTGAACAATCAATTAAACAACCTTACATGGAATTATTTCCTAAAATGAAACCATTCAAATGTAGAAAAATTATCACAATATCACATGGGAAAGCTTGTCTAGAACAACTTATGATTTCCTGTCAAAACTTCTTTAATCAAAATGGAAATTCGATTTTTCCGACAAATGATCTTATTGAATTAATTATTATTCACAAGGATGAAAACGATTATCAAGATATTGAATTAACTAATTTTTGGGAAAAGTTACAATCAAATTAAGTCTTATTTAATTTTAATTCGGCTTAACAATAATATTTTTCATTGTCTTAATAATTAGTATTAATGCAAAAATCGAAGCAGAAACTAATGCAATCATTGAACCACTGCCTGTGTCATATTCTGCAGAAAAGTATAGTCCAATAATTACAGTAATCACTCCTATAATTTGGGAAAGAATGACGCACGAACGGAAACTTTTCCCGATTAATTGTGCAGTAGCAGCAGGTGCAACAATTAAAGCAGTAACCAGTAGTACACCAACAATTTGTACCATACTTACTACAATTGCTGCAGTAATTATACTAAAATATAGTCTTATGGCTCGAACTGGTAAACCTTGTACCTTTGCAGCAATGGGGTCGATAGATATTGAGAGTAAACTATGGTATAGAAACAGCATTGATAAGTATCCTATGACACATATTGTTACAATGATGTCGAAACTTTTTGGATCAACCAACAATAAGTCGCCGTATAAATATCCATCAACAATTCCTGATGCAGTACCTCCCCAGATACGCATTATTACCAAACCTAAACCAAGCATACCTGTCATGAAAATAGCAATTGCCGCATCACCTTCTAATATTCCACGTGCCTGTAATTCATCGATTAAAACGGCTGCTACTGTACAAAAAACCAAGGCATACAATAGAGGTCCTATACCACCAAAAATCAGTCCTATGGCTATTGCTCCAAATGATACATGCGCTAATCCATCTCCGATTAAAGCGAGATTCCTAATCAACAAGAAAGTACCAAGAAAACCTGCTACTATGGCAACAATTATTGAAGCGATTAAAGGTCGGTGAAAGTACTCATAAAGGAAATAAGATGGAAAGAATTCTCCTGGTAAAAACCCTGGATAAGCCTCGCCAAATTCTTTCAAAATCGGACTAAGCCATTCGAAAAGTTCTTGCCCAAGACCCATTATTCTTCACCATCCTTTCCAGGAACGAGGATTATAGTATCTTTATTTTCAGAATCTTTAGTTTCCCAAAAATCAGTTTCTTGATGAGTTGGTTCAATGCCTCTCAATTTGGCAAGTTTTGAAAGTCCTGGGAAATCTATAGTGGAGCCATCAAATCTTATTTTCTCTTCAAGGTAAATCATTCGATGTACCGTTTGCTTTATACTGGTTAAATCATGAGATATCATCACTATTGTCTTGTTCTGTTCATGGCATAAACCATCTAATAATTTCATTATTGAATTTCTAGATTCACGGTCTACGCCTACCATAGGTTCATCCATTAAAATCAAATCAGCATTAGAAGCCAAAGCCTTGCCTATAGCAGCACGTTGTCTTTGTCCTCCTGATAAATGGGTAATTCTAGTATTTGTATACTCTTCAAGCCCAACTATTTCAATTATTTTTTTAACTTTTAATCTTTCTTTTTTCAAAGGGAGGAAAAAAGATTTTGCATTAAGCGTTCCTAAAGTGATGAATTCTTTGACTGTAATGTGTACATTTGTTGGTAATTTGGAGGCGGTTTGAGGGACCCATCCAACCTTTCCAGTAACTCCTTTTGAAAGTGGTAACTGATTGTATATTCTTACAGTTCCTGATTTAGGTTTTAGGATTCCAAGAATCGTTAGAATCAAGGTACTTTTCCCACCACCATTAGGTCCAACGATTCCTACAAATTCTCCGCAAGCGATTGACAAATTTATTTCATCAATTACTTTGCTTCCTGAACGGAATACAGACAAATTAGAGACGTTGAGAATTTCTTCTCCACAATTTCCAATTGACACTGACTGCACTGTATCCATAATACCAACTCATTTAGGTTGACATAAATGTCTTGTGATATTTATTATCTCAAGCAGTACATCCCATACCAGTTTTCAGATTTTCAAGATTCTTATTCATCATTGTTAGATAACTGTCACTTTCATCAGTAGGAGACATCTCCATTGTGTACAAGTAAAGAACCTCAACTCCAGTGGAAGCGACAATACTGTCTACTGCACTTCTCAAGGTGTATTCTTCAATATATAGAACAGCTATTTCGTCTTCATTGATCTTTTCGATTACTTCAGTGATATCAGCAACTGAAGGTTCTCCTTCAGGGTCTAATCCATGTACAGTTACGAATTCAATTCCATATCTTACAGTTAGGTATGAGTAAGCATTGTGGTTAGCAGCAACAGTGTTTGTAGTACAGGTGCCAGATTCTCCAAAGGCATTACTGTAGCCTAAGTGTATTCTATCTAATTCAAGCATGAATTCTTGTGCATTTGCGGTAAATGTTTCATTTCCTTCAGGGAACTGCTCGATTAGTGCATTAAGCACTAGGTTTGCCTGAGACTTGAATGCAACAGGGTCTAACCAGCTGTGCGGGTCATATTCGAATTCGTCCTCATCTTCGTCAGATACGATTTCAGATTCCTCATCTCCATGGTCATCATGGTCGTCATGTCCAGCGTGGTCGTCGTGGTCGTCATCTTGCCCTATATCATCATCATCAAATGCATCATCTATTCCATTACAATCAACATCATTAGTTCCTTCGCCACAATCTTCTCCATGGTCATCATGGTCATCATGTCCAGCGTGGTCGTCGTGGTCGTCATGTCCAGCGTGGTCGTCGTGACCTCCTTCACCCATTAGGATGTGCGCTGTAATGTAGGATGGTAGTGCGAAACCATAGTCTCCCTCATTCTCAACAAGAATTGTTAGGAAACCAAGTGTACCATCATTTGGTGCACCTTCCATCCATAAGTTTCCAGCAGTTTCACAATCAGATTGATTGGTACCTTCCATATTTTCATGGGATTCTGCATTGTGACAAATAGGATATTCAACATGGTCGTCATGGCCTTCATCTCCATGGTCATCATGATCATCGTGGTCGTCATGACCTTCATCTCCATGGTCATCAAGGTCATCACCGTGGTCACCGTGTCCGTGATGATCATGATGAGCGTGTCCTCCAAGCATTGGAAGAGCAGCGACTTCAAAGTTAGTGATATCGGTTGAATTGGTCTCAAATTCTACTATATGTACACCTTCTTCAAGATGGAATACAGCTATTACTGTATCTGATGGGCATCCTGCAGGGTTTTCAATTACCTTTTCTGGTTCGGCATGCGC
>MDTB01064205.1_pt1 | contig 13758 bp, 9 predicted proteins | sample 811161 | NCBI WGS metagenome assembly MDTB01 (sample SAMN05326650, study PRJNA326480) | marine metagenome | isolation source: seawater | place: Mediterranean Sea | collected 2009
AACTGAAAATCGGAATCATTGCCCAATTCAATTTGTACCATGTCGTTCATTACTGGTCCTTTGTAGGGAGGAATCATTACCCAATCCCCTTTTTTAAAAGCAGTTCTGGAGGTAGCTTCAATCACCATCTCATTTCTACCTTTATCAGATTTGCCCAAGAATAAGTCAAGCAAAGGTAGACTATCTTCTGTCCTAACTTCGCTACCCACCAATTCTGCTAGTGAAGAAAAAATATCCAATTGACTGACCATAGCATCTGAAACTCCAGGTTGTATATTTCCTTTCCAATAAGTGAAAAATGGTACGTGGGTACCCGCTTCAAAAAGGCTGTACTTTCCCCCTCGGTAGGGCCCCGAAGGCTTGTGGTCGCCATTTTTTATATCGGAATCGTCATAGTAACCGTCATTCAAAACTGGGCCGTTGTCACTGGAAAAAATGATCAGCGTATTTTCCAAAATACCTTCAGCCTCCAAATTTTTTTTCAATTCCCCCAAACACCAATCGGCTTCTATGATCGCATCTCCTCTGGGGCCCAAATCTGACAGCCCTTCAAACCTTGGGTGAGGAGTTCTCGGAACATGTGGTTGCTGCATAGAATAGTACAAAAAGAAAGGTTTATCCTTGTGGTTTTTAATGTATTTTTGGATGCCATTCAAGAAATGATCTGCCATATCGATATCATTCCACTTGGCTGCATCTCCACCTTTCATAAAACCTATTCTGGGAATACCATTGACGATACTGTTATTGTGACCGTGATGCCACTTCATGGTCAATAGTTCTGGATTATCAAGACCAGTGGGTTCTCCTTCAAAATTTTTTTTATAATTTACTTCTATAGGGTCGTTAGGGTCCAATCCCACTACATTTCCATCCTCAATATATACTGTAGGTACCCTGTCTTGAGTGGCTGCCAAAATATAGGAATAGTCAAAACCAACCTCATTAGGTCCAGGACTCACCAATTCGTTCCAATTCACATTTCCATTGCCCAAACCTAGATGCCATTTACCTATGATAGCCGTTTGATAGCCTTCTTGTTTAAGCATTTTTGGAAGGGTCATCTGGTCTGTACCAATGATTAATGGAGCAGTACCAGCAAGAATTTTTGCTCTTTTTTCACGCCAAGGATACACCCCTGTCAATAGGGCGTATCTACTCGGAGTACAAGTCGCAGAAGTAGCATAGCCATTATTGAATCGCATACCTGCCAATGCCATGGCATCCATATTGGGTGTTTGTAATTTTGCTGCTCCGTTATAACTAACATCTCCATATCCCAAATCGTCCATATAGACAATTATAATATTGGGTTTAGCTAGGGTTTCTTTATCGTTACAGGATATAAAACCTACGGTGAAAAATAAAAGTAGTGAGGTAAATTTGAACTTTAAAAGCATAATAATTCTATTATTTCGTTGTGACTCCAAATTAATGATTTATAACTATTTTAGGGAAATTTATTTTTTAAAACATGAAACAAAACAGCCCAAAAATTAAATTTACTTCAATCCTAATACTTTTTTTTATTGCGCTATTGAGTTGCGAAAATCAATCTCAAAAAGTCTCTATTAAAAAATTACCAAATGTAATTGTAATCATGACAGATGATTTGGGTTATATCGATGTAGGTTTCAATGGCAGTGAAGAAATACCTACCCCTAATATTGATCGCATTACTCAAAATGGTGTTAAGTTTACAAATGGCTATACACCATACCCTGTTTGTAGTCCCAGTCGTGCAGGTTTCATCACTGGGCGATACCAGCAACGTTTTGGCTATGAAAGAAATGCACAATACCGCCCCAATGACCCCAATATGGGTTTACCCCAATCAGAAAAAACCATTCCTGAAGTAATAAGTCAAGTAGGATATACCTCAGGAGTAGTAGGCAAATGGCATTTGGGGGCGCATATTTCCAATCATCCACTAAATCGGGGATTCGATTTTTTTTATGGACACTTGGGTGGAGGCCACCGATATTTTCCCGAGGAGCTCACAATAGAGGACAGTTATTCGATCAGTGACGAACCTTTGAGTTACAGAACTTGGATTATGAGGGATCACAAACCAGAAAAAACAGACGAATACTTGACAGATGAGTTTTCAAATGAGGCGGTAAAGTTCGTAGAGAAAAACAAGGAGGGTCCTTTCTTTTTGTATTTGGCCTATAACGCTCCTCACAGTCCTCTTCAAGCCACTCAAAAATATCTGGATCGGTTTGACCATATCGAAGACAAAAAAAGAAAAACCTATGCTGCAATGGTCAGTGCTGTTGATGATGGTGTTGGAAGAATTCTTGATCAATTGGAATCTTCATCAATCGCTAAAAATATAATCATTTTCTTTTTATCAGACAATGGAGGCCCAGAACCCAAAAACGGCTCAAACAATGGCCCGCTAAGAGAAGGGAAATCTTCTATTTATGAAGGGGGAAATCGCGTTCCGTTTGCTATGCAGTGGACTGGAGAGATTTCGCCTATGGTTTATGATAATCCTGTTTCGAGTTTGGACATATTACCTACGATTGCTGAATTGACAAATGCATCCATAACAGAGGATAAGCGATTTGATGGTGTAAATATCATTCCATACCTGAAAGGAGAAAAACAAGGGAGACCTCATCCCATTCTATATATTAGGAAATTCGATGAAGACCTTTATTCTATTAGAGATGGAAATATGAAATTAGTGACTAAGAATAAGAATAGTGTAAAGGAATTGTACAACCTAGGTAAGGACATTGGGGAAAAAAATGACTTAGCAAAAATACTTCCAGAGGAGGTTTATCGTTTGGATTCTCTTCTTCAACATTGGAATTCACAATTGATTGACCCGATCTTCTTAGGTTTGATTCACACAGAGCGATGGCAGAAAAAGCTTAAAGAAAAAACCCGTAAATAAAAATAGGGAGTGAAAATTCACTCCCTATTTTTTTGATACATTTTGTATCGTATTGATCTATTGAATTTTAAACCCTTGTGGGTTTTGAACAAGATTACTAGTTGCAATAGCTTCAGCAGGAAGAGGTGTAATATATTGAGCCTTTGTAGGTTGTCTTACCAAGGGTACCTGCTCACTGGGGTCTCTTTTCAAAATAGCGTCCTCAAGACTTTCTGTTCTGATCAAATCGAACCATCTCTTGTTCTCGGCAGCCAATTCCCATCCTTTTTCAGCAACAATCTCATCAACCGTCGCAGAGGTAGCGTCTACAGCAGGATCTGAAGTCAACGGATCTTTACCAGCTGCTCTTCTTTTCACTTGGTTTAATGCTTCTAATGCAGAGGCATCCATTGATCCAGACGCAGCTTTAGCCTCGGCATAAATAAGAAGAAGTTCAGCATAACGATATACTTCTAGAGGTCTATAACCCTGTGTCCGTCCAATTACTGTTAAGTCTTCTGATGCAGTGTACTTTCCATACATAGGATGAAATCTCTGAGAAACTTCCCATGGAATTGTAGCAGGAGTTTTAGTTATAATTTGTCCACCTGAGAAACCCCGATTGGGAATATCAGTCACGAAGGTTGCATCTTTTCTTGGTCCTTCAGGAAAGTCCCTAAAGAATTGTAACTCTGGATAGAAATCAGACCACCCTCTGGCCATGTGAAAACTTGTTGCCTCAGGCATTCTATTTCTTTGATCCTCTTCCTTGGAGTATTGAACAGAGAAGATACTTTCTCTGCTATTGCCATTTTCTAATAACCACAATTGATTAATAGGCAGCAAAGAGTGATAACCCATGTCTATTACTTCTTTTGCAGTGGATGCAGCCAAAGTGTTTTTAGAGGTGTCTTTTACAGGCCATCCAGCCCACGTTAGATATAAATCTGCAAGGGCAGTTTTGGCAGCAGCAGCAGAAGCTCTTCCCACATTAGCAGTTGCTCCAGGAGCAGGTAAATTGACCTCAGCAATCAATAAGTCTGCTTCAATATGTTGGTAGTTTTCCAATACCGTAGCACGTAACTCTTCACCAGTTGGAGTCATCCCATCTAAAATTACAGGCAAATTTCCGTAAACCTTGACTAGTGATAGATAGGCGATCGCTCTTAAAAATCTTGCCTCTCCTTCAATCACTTTCTTTAAATCTTCGGGAGCTGTAGAAGTTTTTAACCCTTCAATTAATGAATTGGCATGATAAATTAATTTCCAGAACCCTTTCCAGTCATAATCTAACCAAGGAATATCAGCATTTTCTCCGCTTCCGTAGTCAAACCCATCAAAAACTCTTAATGGATATTTGTTACCCCCCCACCAGGTGGTAAGGTCATCAGATCCAAATGTATTAGTTCTGATTCGAAAACTCATGTAAGTGTTTTGTAATTCCTTATAGACGGGAGTCAATGCGGCTATTAAATCACCTTGAGATTGAAGGTTGTCTAGTGACAAAATTCCACTTCTATCCTCCTCTAAATCACTACAAGAGAAAACAAATAAAAACGAAATTATAATTGTAAATATTTTATGTGTGTTTTTCATGTCTAAATATTTTTAAAATGTAAGGTTAAATCCAACTGAAAATGATCTCGAAATTGGGAAAGCATTTAAGTCAATTCCAAGGTCAGTGTCAGAATTTCCAGATGCAGTAGTAACTGGATCAAAACCAGAGTAATCTGTTACGATAAATAGATTTTCGCCATTCACAAAAATCTTTAGTTGTTCAATCCCAAAATCACTTAAAGCATCTTTAAGGTTATAAGTTAAAGAGGCACTCCTAAGTGTAGTGTATGATCCGTCTTCTAAAAACTGGGAAGAAAGCCATTGATTGTCATCACGGGCAGCTTGGGTACCCGAGTGAATGGTATTACTAGGGTTGGTAGCAGACCAACTGTTATTATAATCTGCATGTACCGCGTGGAACTGAGCAGAACCAAGTCCCATCATCCTCATTCTTTGGAAATTATAAATATCATTTCCTTGTGCGCCATCAAATACCATGTTAAGATTAAAATCTTTATAATCAACATTTAAATTCCATCCCCATGTAAAATCAGGATTTCCATCTCCAACATTCCCTATATCATTACTAGTAATATTATCATCGCCGTCAAGATCTCTGTATTTTGCATGGCCAGGAGTACCACCTTCTGTATTTCCTGTTTGATATACACCTTCAAAATGATATCCTCTAAAAGTACTAATAGGTTTACCTACCTCAACTCTTGTTGGATTAACAGCAAATGAATTGCCATAATATGAATTTCCCAAAACCATATTTTCAAGTCCATCAACCAACTTAACAACTTTATTTTTGTTAGATGAAAGAGTAAAAACAGAGCTTATCGATAGATCGTTTTTATCGTAAAGAACAGTATCTAATGATAAATCAATTCCATTGTTTTCCACTTCACCAGCATTTTGAGTTACCACTGTTGGACCTACAAATTCTGGTAATACTCTATTCAAAAGGATATCTTCGGTCTTTTTAGTGTAATAGTCTACTGAGATAAGGGTTTTAGAATCCCAAAGTCCAATGTCAAAACCAATATTAAATTGAGTAGTCGTTTCCCAAGTTAAATCTGGATTAGCCAATTGATTTGACGGCGCAACACCAATACTTGCAACACCTCCTGTAAAAGGATAGTTGTTAGCAGCTGAAATCCCAGGAATCGAGATTGTAGAAAATGGATTAACAGCTTGGCTTCCAGTAATACCGAAACTAGCTCTTGCCTTCAATGAGCTGATAGTAGGATTATCTTTTAGAAAATCTTCTTGAGAAATTCTCCAAGCAAAAGATCCAGAGGGGAAAGTACCCCATTGATTATCCTCATTGAATTTACTTGATCCATCTGCTCTTACAGAAGCGGTAAACAAATACTTGTCAAAAAGTGTATAGTTTACCCTTGCTAAAAATGACTCCAACTTTTCATTAGAGATACCACTGTCGGTTTGCTGTATTCCTGCCAATGATAGCTCTTGGAAATTAGTAGAGTTAGAAAAGAAAGAACTAGCTGTAGCATCTCTAAAATTCATTTCAAATGTCTGCTGCTCATGAACCAAATCTGCCTGAAAGGCGTGATTAGGATTATCATTCTTATAAGTCAGTCGGTTAGTATTCTGAAAACGAACGCTTTGTCTATCTAAAACTCCAGCTTCAGTTAGTCCATTAACCACTGATGAGGTATAATTACTATTTGTCAAATCAATTTTTTCTATTCCAGCAGAAATATTTAAAGTAATATTATCAGTTACATCATAATTTGCGTAGATACTTGAGATTAACTGATCTGCAATATTTTCAAGTTTATTGTTTTCAGGTCTTAATAGGGGCATGGGTGAACCGTTTCCAACTCCAGAAATTAGAGGTGCGGAGTTATAGTTACCAGCAGAGTCTCTTGGAGGTGTATTCATGTCCCAAGCAATTCCCTCAGGTAAATTAACCCTAACTCCATTATTCTCAGATCTACTTATAAAATTATTTACTCCAATTTTGAGTTTTTCACTCAATTGGGCATTAATATTGGCCCTTAAATTTAATCTACTATAGTCCTGATCGACGATTGTACCATCTGCTTTGTAACTATTAGCAGAAAGATAATAATCTACATCATCGGATCCACCACTAGCAGAAATAACAATATTAGAGAAGGGGGCGCTTCTGAAGAAATAGTCTTGCCAATCAGCACCTCCTCCAGATCTAAGCTCAGTTATTCTAGATAAAGGAATAGTTTCAACACCATCTCTTAGGTTTACACCTTCTGCATATTGAGCTGGGGTCATCACAGGTATTTTTTGAACAACTTCAGAAGTTCCAAAAAAAGAATCTACCTGAATTTTGGCTTTACCTTTGCTTCCAGATTTTGTAGTAATAAGGACAACGCCGTTAGCACCCCTGTTTCCATAAATAGCTGTTGCAGAGGCATCTTTTAACACTTCCATTGAACTGATATCACTGGCGTTTAGATTATTGATGTTACCTACTACAAGACCATCTACTACATAAAGCGGGTTGTTATTTCCCGTAATAGAGTTCGCTCCTCGAATTCTGATTTTATATCCTGCTCCTGGAGCACCACTGGTTTGCGTAACTGCAACCCCCGCAGCTCTTGCTTGTAAGGCTTGATCAACCCTAACGAGTGGCTGACTTTCAAAGTCTTCCGCGCCTATAGACGCAATTGATCCTGTCAAATCACTCTTTTTAACTGCAGAACCATACCCTGTGATCACAACTTCGTCTAATGCGGATACAGATTCCTCAAGTGAAATACTCAAGTTAGTTTGTCCTGAAACTTCAACACTTTGGGTTTGGTAACCAATGTAACTTATATTCAATGTCCCATCAGAGGGAACACTAATTGTAAAATTACCATCAAAATCTGATACAGTTCCATTTTGTTCGTTGCTGACGTCCAAAATAGTTACCCCAGGTATAGGTTGGCCATCTTGATCAACAACTGTTCCTGAAACACTAGTTTGAGCAATTAACGTGCTCGCACACATTATAGATGTAATTAGAAATAAGATTTTTTTATTTAATTGTTTCATAATTGTTTTTTTGTTGTGGCCGAATTTAACAAAATTTTTAGAATTTGGTTAATTATATTTCTAATTTTAAGTATACTAAATCTTCTTTTGAAATGATTTTTAATTGTTTATATGTGAATAATCAATAACTTAATTAAAACTTTATATGTAATCTTTTCATAAAGGACTTTTTACATTAGGGATCTATCCATCAAATTAGATTTATCATCTTATCTTTGTTTCGAACTTAATCTCAGAATTTGGATAATATAATTTTTAACTTAATAAACCAAATTAATACCGATACCATTGACGATAATCGTAAATCTTTGCTTCAACCTCTCTGTGATTATATAAGATCAAAAATCAAGCAAAAGGCAGAGGTGAATCTCAACTTTATTTGTACACATAATTCCCGAAGAAGTCAGCTCTCACAAGTATGGGCAAAGGTATTATCAGATTTCTACAGGGTGGATATCAATACTTTCTCGGGGGGAATTAAGATTACCGCATGTAATAAAAGAACCATTGCTTCTCTTAAACGTATGGGTTTTGCGATTTTAAATCCTGAAGGTGAAAACCCACATTTTGAAATAAAATACCACGAAAACAGACCCCCCATTATTTTGTTTTCTAAAATTTATGATGACGCTCCCAATCCCAAAAAAAAATTTACAGCGGTGATGACCTGTACCCATGCAGATGAAAAATGTCCTTTTATTCCTGGAGCTGAAAAAAGAATATCACTGCCCTATGAAGACCCTAAGTTCTTCGACAATTCTGACCAAGAGTCAGAAAAATACGATGAACGGTCCATGCAAATTGCTAGGGAAATGAAATATATTTTTAATACGATATTAAGTTAATTATTTATTAACTCTCTTACTTCGGACGATCCATAATACATTCCTCCAATTAATTTTACCACCTCATCGGTGAGTTTAGAAGCGTTGATATTTTGAGTTAAATCAAATATAGATCCATCCATAGATTCTAAGTAGTTCTTTTCTTGGTTTAAATATATTGCAGTATGTAGCCGATTTCTAATCACATAATCTAGATACATGTCAGAATCTTGATATGTTTTTTTAAATTCTTCAAGGTTTTTTATTGTGGTATATAGAATTCTTATGTTTCTCCCAAAGTTTAAATCTGACCTTTGCCTTAAAGCATCATGAAAATTTACATCTTCTAAAATTTCACTTAAAGAATTAATTTTAATAACTTGATTTTCTTGAGCACATGAATTAAGACAGGTATAAGCTAGAAAATAAATAAAAATTTTAGTCTTCAGATCCATATTTGTAAAGGGCTTTATAAATTTCTCAACCAAATATTCTTGAAAGATACTGGGTTACCATGGTCCTGGATATAAATATTTTTCTTGAGGCTTTTTCCTGGCATGTAACTTGAAATTTCATCCCTTCCTAATTTGGGATAACCCCTAAATTCAGTAGTCCCCAAAATTTCTACATTATTTAATACTAGAACACCATTATGAAAAACAGTAAAAGTCCCCGGCTTTATTTGATTACCATCTAGATCATACTTTGGCTCCATAAAAATTATATCATATTCTTGCCAAGTCCCAGGGGGTCTACTGGCATTTACTAATGGGATATATTGCTTATACAGTGAGGCTGCTTGACCATTAGGATAGGTAGGATTTTCAAAGCTGTCTAAGATTTGAATTTCAAATCGTCTTTGAAAAGTGATACCACTATTACCTCTTCCCTGACCTTGCCCTTTTATTTCTTCAGGAGTTTTCCATTCAATATGGAATTGAACTGACCCAAATTCTTCCTTGGTTTGTATCCCACCATCTGGTTTTACAGTCATTGAACCATCTGAATTTATTGTCCAAGCTGCAGGGCCACCAGTGGCAGCACTTGTCCATTTGGATAAACTCTTTCCGTCAAATAATATAATAGCATCACTTGGAGGGGTTTTATTTTCTCCAGGAACTACCAGATCTGGTATTGGCTCCCATACTTCAGTCAGTTTTGGATCAATTTTGTTTTGAGCTAACAAAACACTGTAACTAATTAATAAAAGAAAGTATTTAAACATAATTTATAAAAATGGGAAAGAAAGCTACTTTCCCATTCAGTTATAATTTGTATATCTAAGCGGATTTCGCTTCCTTCATTTCTACCAATAGACGAGCTCCAAAAAGTACAATAAGAATTAAGGGAAGTATCGACAATCTGTACAGGGTATCCGAGCCAGAAGCTTCCATATCCATGACTAGTCCCATTGCCCATAGAACAATTGCAACGGAAAACATTCCCAATCCACCCATTAAGGACAAGCCAAGGGCTCCACTGCTAGGAATTTTTTCTGCAACGAAAGACAACATTGTGGGCCAAAAATAACAAACTCCAATGGCAAAAACGGCAGCCGCCATAAAAGAAGCAGCACCTGAAGCACTAGACAGCCACAATAATCCTAAGAAGGAGAATACCGAAGAAAATAATAACATTTTGGTGATGCTCAAGCGGTGAACAACATCCCCTGCTAAGAGCCTTCCAAGCATCATGATTCCATTAATAAAGGCCAAGACCAATATGGGGTTGGAAACAGTTTCCTCCAATAAAGAAGAAATTCTTTGCGTAGTGGCCAACTCAGTAGAGGCAGTTAATAACATACAAAATCCTATGAACCAAAACAATGGATTGGCAAAACAAGCTTTAAGCATATCATTATAAGTTACTCCACTAGCTACGCGTTCGGTAGCAGGAAACTTTTGTCCTCTAAACAGATAAATATAAATTACTAGTGGAATAAACAAGGTGCCTACCAAGACCATCCAACTCATTCCCATGATGTCAACAATAAAATAGCCCAAAATACTTCCAATAACGATTCCCCCTGGAAACCATACATGAAAACGGTTAAGCATTTTAGTTTTTTCCTTGGGATACAAAGTCGCAATCAATGGATTACAAGCCGCTTCTACCATTCCATTTCCAATACCTATCAATAGAGTTCCTGAAAACAACATCCAAAAGTCTCTGGCAAATAGAGTTAAAATAATCCCTACCAGATGACCAATAAAAGCCAAATTCATGATTTTCTTCATTCCAAAAAGGTCAACTAAAAAGCCTCCTAAGATCATTGCTAAGGTAAAGCCATAAAAGGCAGGACCAAAAGCAATTCCAATTTGTTCAAGTGTTAAACCGTAGTCGTTATTGAAGACCAGCTCAATTTTAGCTCGCACTGCAAAAGTCATGGCAGTGGTTACCAAAGCGAAACAACTTGCGTTAAAAAGTTTTGAGTTCATAATGTATAAATGTTCGGTTTATTATTACAATTTATAAATATTCTTGATATAATCTAAAAACTATTAGCCAAGATACTTTCATAAAGCTCTTGCTTTCCACTAGTATGGGGAAGTAATCCTTGGTTAATCCCTATTTTATAAAGTTGTTCAACGGATAATTCCCCCTTTTCAAAAGCTTTTCCGTCTGAACTATCATAGGACTGATAGCGCTCTTTGAGCATTTGAGAGTAGGCTGTATCGGTCAGAACATGCTCCGCAGCAACTAGGCCTCTGGCAAAAGTATCTGCCCCTTGAATGTGCGCAATGAAGAGATCTTCCAAGTCTGTAGAGTTTCTTCTAACTTTCGCGTCAAAATTGATTCCCCCTCCTTGGAGGCCTCCAGATTTTAGAAAAACCAACATGGCTTCAATAGTTTCGTAAAGGTTAATGGAAAATTGGTCAGTATCCCAACCGTTTTGACTGTCCCCCCTATTGGCATCAATACTCCCCAACATTCCAGCATTTGCAGCTACTTGAAGTTCGTGTTCAAAAGTGTGTTGCGCTAAAGTAGCATGGTTCACCTCGATATTCAATTTGAAATTATTCTTTAAACCATATTGATTCAAAAAGCCAATAACAGTTGCTGAATCAAAATCATATTGGTGTTTGGTAGGTTCTGCAGGTTTGGGCTCAATAAAAAAATTACCTTTGAATCCCTGCCGTTTGGCATAATCTACAATTTTGTTAAAAAATACGCCCAAGTGATCCAGCTCCCTTTTCATATCGGTATTCAACAAAGATAAATAGCCTTCTCTTCCTCCCCAGAAAACATAGTTTTCAGCTCCCAATTCCATAGAAGCATCAAATGCAATTTTGATTTGTGCTGCCGCTCTTGAAGCGACCCTAAAATTGGGATTGGTAATGGCTCCGTTCATATAAACGGGGTTGGAAAAACAGTTGGCCGTTCCCCACAGAACTTTGATCCCCGTTTGCTCTTGTTTTCCTTTGATGTAATCCACAATTTGTGCAACTCTTTTTTCTGTTTCGGCAAGGGAAGCTCCTTCAGCAATGAGATCGATATCGTGAAAACAAAAGTAGTCAAATCCCATTTTTTGAATGAATTCAAAGGCGGCATCGGCACGATTTTTCGCCTGTTGCAAAATATCTGATTCTTGATTCCAAGGATAGAGGTTGGTGATTCTTCCAAAGGGATCAGCCCCATTGTCATTCATACTGTGCCAATAGGCCATGGCAAATTTAAAATGCTCGCGCATTGACTTGCCCATCACCTGTTGATCCGAATCATAATATTTATAGGCCAAAGGATTTGTGGATTCCTTACCCTCGAATTTGATCTTTTGAATGTTTTTAAAGTAATTATTGTCCATAATTAAGTGATATTATTGAATAGTTGTTTTTTCCATTTTTCGAATGCAGTCATGCTCTGATATTGGTTATTTGGATTGGGGTTTATGGTCTTGGTAATTTGAATTTCTTCATTGATTTGTCCTCCATTATTACCAGTGATACTCGCTTTGGCAGCACCCTCTGCTCCCGTTACCTCAAGCATCTGGATTGAGATACCTAGCGTATCGGCTATGGTTTTTGAGAATACTTCGGACAAAAACAAATTATCATTACCCACTTTAAGATTTTCAATGGCTACCCCATCATTTTTTAAAATTTCAATCCCGTAAATCATAGCAAATGCAATACCCTCCAAAGTCGCCCTGACCATATGGCTATTGTCGTGAATATTGAAGTTGATATTAGTGATGTGTCCGTTGACAATTTTATTGTCGAGCATTCTTTCAGCTCCATTTCCAAAGGGGAAAACCTGTAATCCACCACTTCCAATAGGTGCTTGTTGGGCCATGTGGTTGAGTGTGTCATAACCTTTTACACCCGTTAACTGATGTAACCAGCGGTATTGAATTCCAGCACCGTTGAGGTTGAGGAGTTTACCAAACATTTTTTGCTTGGGTTGATAATCTACATGGGCAAAAGTATTGACCTTAGTCGATTCTGCTCCAGATAATTGGTCAGTCAATGCATAGACCACCCCTGAAGTACCCCCAGTAGCTACTACATCTCCAGAGCTTCTTGCCCCAAGGGTATATGCATTATTCGGTTGGTCCCCAGCCCGATAAGTAATAGGAGTGCCCTCCAAAAGTCCTGTCGCTGATGCTCCAGTTCTAGAAACGGTAGCTTGCACTGCAAAATTGGATACGACCTCCGGCACAAAACTTTGGTCAATTTTATAATAATCAAAAAGCGCCTTTGAGGGTGAGTCATTTTTGAAATCCCAAAAAATTCCTTCAGACAATCCTGTTATAGTAGTCTGAGTAACCCCAGTTAATTTGGCGGAGATAAAATCTCCCGGTAGCATGAGCTTATAAACGCTCTTATATAACTCTGGTTCGTTTTCAATCACCCACGCAAGCTTAGAGGCTGTAAAATTTCCAGGGGAGTTGAGCAAATGATCTTTGCAATAGGCCTTTCCCAGTTTTTCAAAAGCCTTTTCCCCATAGGGGGTGGCTCTACTGTCACACCAGATAATGGATTTTCTTAAGGGGTTGAGGTCTTGATCCACCAAAACCAATCCGTGCATCTGATAGGAAATTCCAATACTGGAAATCTGGTGAGCTTTTATGTGGGTTTCACTGAGAAGTTTTTTGGTAGCATCACACACGTACTGCCACCATAGGTTAGGGTCCTGTTCTGCCCAACCCACTTCAAGTGCTTCCATAGGTATTTCCACCTCGGGAATGCGAACTCGTGCAATGGGTTTTCCAGTTTCAGCCTCTAACAATGCAGCTTTAACAAAAGAACTGCCTATATCGTATCCTATGGTTATCATTTTTTATATACTGGTGTTATGGTCAGTTCTTTTTTGGTGTATTTTCCTTCCGAAGCCCACCGAAATCCTCGCATTTGCATTGTCATTAGCTCAGGATTATCAAAGTCGTAAAGGTTATGACCAATAGAAGAATAAAAGATTCTTCCTTTACCATAATTTTTCTTCCATATC
>MDTB01159744.1_pt1 | contig 13756 bp, 16 predicted proteins | sample 811161 | NCBI WGS metagenome assembly MDTB01 (sample SAMN05326650, study PRJNA326480) | marine metagenome | isolation source: seawater | place: Mediterranean Sea | collected 2009
AATAAATTTCCAAAGCCACCTAAAAATAAAGCAGTCAACAAATAAATTACCATGATCATTCCATGCATAGTAACAAATTGGTAATAAGCAGCTGGTTCTAACAAACCTAAACCTGGAAAGGCCAACTGAATTCTCATTAGCCAAGATAATACCAGGCCTAAAAGTCCTGTTCCTATTGCTGTTAAGGCGTATTGAATTCCAATATATTTTGCGTCTTGAGAAAAAACATAAGTCGTCCACCAGCTATGTGAATGATAAAGCTCTTGATCTGGCACCTCTGCTTTAGGAACCGCATCAATATCTGATACGCCAGCGGATGATGCATCAGCAGTATAATCTGATTTTGCCTCTAATTTATGTTCGTTTTCATCTGACATTTTTTTTATCCTTTATATAGTTCATTTGTTATTTTTTACTAGTTGTAAATTCTTATTTTTTTTATTTTGTACCAACATTTTTTCAAAAGTTATTTGTTTTGCTTCCCATTTCTTATAATCTTTTTCTTTATCAACTATAACACGTCCACGCATTGCATAATGTCCAGAACCACAGTATTCAGCACAAAGAACTTCATAATCTCCTGTCTTGGTTGGGGTAATCCAATAATAAGTGATTATTCCCGGAACCATGTCCATCTTCCCTCTAAATTGAGGAACATAAAAATTGTGTAGAACATCAATTGTTCTCAACTCAAACTTAACTGATCGATCTAATAAAAGATGAAGTTCATCTCCATCGATTAGACGGTCATCTTTTGCATTAGGGTCTTCTAAAATTAAACCAAAAGGATTTTCGTCACTTATATATTTAATATCTGTTTTCCCCAAAACTCCGTCATCGCCAGGCAGCCTATATTTCCATCCCCATTGATATGCAAAAACTTCTACCTTGTAAGCATTTTCTGGAACTGTTACATAGGCGTTCCAGACTACCAAACCTGGCGCCAGCAATGCAGCTACACCTATAGTGGTTATCCAAGTCAGTCTCTTCTCTAGCTTATTGTCCTCTGGTTTGTATTCTGCCCTTCTATCTTTTCTGTAAGCGAACTTCCAAACACAGTATGAAACAAATAAACATATAACTACAAAAACAAAACCAGTTATCCAAAAAGTTAAGATTATCGTGTCGTCCATTCCTCCCCAATTAGATGCAACCTCAGTCCACCACCAGGGCGACCAAAAGTGAAATACTACTGATCCAACTGTTATTAATAAAAAAGCTACTGCTACTGTTACTGGCATATAATCCTACGCATTCGTTATAATAAAAACGGCAAATAAAATAATTCCTAAAACTAAAATATGATTTCCTAAATCAATCCAACCTAACTTCTTATTTTTTGAATCCACTAAATCTTTCCATCTAAATGGAACAGCTTTTCTTTTAACGGCAATTTCAGCTTCATTTTCATTTTTTTCCAGTCTCAAAGATACTGAAAAGAAAACAAAATAAATGAATAGAATCAAAAAAATGACTAATCCAAGAAGCAGTGCATAAGAAGTACTCATGCTTTGAATTTACTATATTAGAACGCCTAATGCATGTTTAATAGGTTTTTGCGACACTTTTGCATGGGCAAATTATGCTTAGATTTAAAGGGTAAATTACTTAAAATTTAAATTGTAACTTAAAATTGTAGTTGCAGCGATTGCTGCTGTTTCAGCACGCAAAATATTCTTAGCTAAAGAGATGGAAACGGTTTTTTTATGATTAACTATTAATTGTCTTTCATGTTCTGAAAAGTCTCCTTCTGGCCCAATCAAAATACAAGTAGGATCTTTTTTTGATAAAATATTTTTTAAATTACTAGACTGACAATTAATATCACAAAAAACAAGATGTCCGTTCTGTGTAAAGTTTTTGAGAAAACTTTCTAAATTTTGAATTTTTAAAATTTCAGGAACTGAAATTCTATTAGATTGTTCGCTTGCTTCGGTAACAATTTTTTTTGCTCTTTCAATATTAATTTCTCTCACAACACTTCTTTCACATAAAAGTGGGATAAATTTTTGAATCCCAAGCTCTGTAGTTTTTTGAATCATCATATCTTGTGGAATTTTTTTTATAGGAGAAAAAGCTAACCATAAATTATTCTCTTCTTCTTGCGGTCTAGATAATTTTTCAACTTTAAATTCTGATAAATCTTTATCATGAACAAGGATACTAGCATCCCATTCACCATCGGATGAATTGAAAAGAGAGATTTTGTCACCTGGTTTTAACCTCATAACATTCTTAATATAATGAGATTGAGTTTTTGAAAGTTTAGAAATAATGCCACTTTTTAATTCTTTAGAATAAAAAAGTCTTGCTTTTGAAGCCATGAAGAATTTATATAAGTTAGAATGCCAAAATCAATTATTATTAACAAGCACGGTGGTCCAGAAGTTTTAGAATTGGTAGATGTCAAAATTAGTCCACCTGGTCCAAATCATATTAGAATTAAAAATTTGGCCATTGGTCTAAATTTTATTGATACCTATCATAGAACTGGTCTCTATCCTATCAAGCTACCTTGTGGTTTAGGAATGGAAGGAGCTGGAATTGTTGAAGAGGTTGGATCTAAAGTAAGAAATTTTAGTAAAGGTGATAGAGTAGCTTATGCATCTCCTCCTTTAGGCTCTTACTCAGATGAGAGAGTTATCCCAGAAAAAATTGCTGTTAAAATACCCGAGGGAGTAACCGATAAAATAGCAGCTAGCATCATGACAAAGGGATTAACTACATACTATCTTTTATACAAAACTTATAAAGTTAGTGCGGGTGAAACAATTTTATTTCATGCAGCAGCTGGAGGAGTTGGCCAGATTTTTTGTCAGTGGGCAAAAAGTATTGGTTGCAAAATAATCGGTACTGTCGGATCAGATAGCAAGGTTGAGATTGCAAAAAAAAATGGTTGTGATTTTGTCATTAATTACAATAAAGAAAGTTTCGACAAAAAAGTTCTAGAAATAACTGAAAACAAAGGGCTTGGTGTTGTTTATGATGGTGTGGGTAAGGACACTTTTGAAAAATCTATTAATTGTCTAAGACCAAGAGGAATGATGGTTTCTTTTGGGAATTCTTCTGGATCTCTTGATCCAATAAATGTAAAAAAATATATAGCTGCAAAAAGTCTTTTTTTTACAAGACCAGCACTTACAAATTATGTTTCAGAAAGGAATGAGTTTGAAGAATCGGCAAAGGTATTATTTGAGCAAATTAAGTTTGGAAAAGTAAAAATAAAAGTTTTTAAGGAATACGCTTTATCAGATGCAAGAAAAGCTCACGAAGATCTCGAAGCAAGAAAAATTACAGGTCCAGCCTTATTGATTCCTAATGAATAATTTAGAAAATAAAAAAATACTAAGTCCTTGCATAAGTATTTGCAAAAACGACGCTACTACAGGTTTTTGTTATGGTTGTGCTAGAACAGACGAAGAAAAAAAAATATGGAAAAATCCAGATACAACAGATTTATGGAAAGAGAAAAATTTAAATATTCTTAAAACTAGAATGAGTGAGTCCCAACTTAAAACTTTTAAGCAGTCATATGAAGAAAAGATTAAACTTGGAAAGCTGGTTTATTCTAAAAACTTAAAGAATAAACCACAAAATTAAACCGACGAACGCTAATATAATTATTAATATTCTTACTCCAGAAAGATATCTGGTTAGATTTTTTGAATCTTTTATATCTTTTTTATTCCCAGCACCCAATCTAATAACAAGGTAAAATGCCAGTAATAGAATTAATATAATTATAAGTATGATGGGTTTGCTAAACATAATTAACTTGAAGTCATTATAATAGGCAAAAACAAACCTAATGCATACAAAAGAATTATTACTATAGATGCGATTATAAAGGCTCTGACAGCGTTAATTTTCATAAAAATTAATCCTCATCTATTTTCATATCAGATAAATGTAGTTTTAAGGCTCTTGTTGAAACAAAAATTTCTCCAAGATAAAGAACTATAGACAAAAACAAAGACAGACAACACAGACCAAATATCAATCTAGCATAAAAAATCAAATCTAAATATAAAGCGAAGACTGTTAGCATATCAAAAAGAAAAGCTAATCCGGCTGAACCAATTGCATACTTTAGATTAACACTTCTACGACTTAAATTTTTAAGCTGTTTTTTCCACTCTGGCGGTATGTGTTTTTGAAATACATATTCATCATGAAGCTTTCTGATTAGAGCACTTAAAGTATGAAACCTAGTATTATAAACTCCCATGATAAGAGCCATAGCTGGAAACATTAATGCTGCTACCGTGTAATCTATATTCATATCGAATCAAATTGATTATGTATTTAGTGTTTGATATTTACAAGAACTAATAATGTCCTTACATCTTAAAAATTTCATCAATGTCACAAGGCTAAATAAACCCACTGGTTTTCTTTTATTATTCTGGCCTTGTTCATGGGGTTTGTCACTGGCTTTATATTTTGAAAGAGATCTTGATATATTTTTTTATTATTTAATTCTTTTTTTCTGTGGATCAGTTTTAATGAGAAGTGCTGGGTGCATAGTAAATGATATTGTTGATGAAAAAATAGATAAAAAAGTTTCTAGAACAAAAGACAGGCCTATTGCTTCTGGTTCATTAAGCAAAAGTGTTGCCTGGATTTATGTTTTAATATTATGCTCGTTGGCCTTTTTCATTTTGATTCAGTTTAACTTTTTAACTATATGCCTTGGAATATTTTCTATGATATTTGCATTTTCTTATCCGTTTATGAAACGATACACTTATTGGCCTCAATTATTTCTGGGTTTTACATTTAATTGGGGGATAGTCATGGCTTACGCTGCCGCAACAAATCAAATCTCTTATTTACCAATACTTCTTTATGTGGGGGCCATATTTTGGACACTAGGGTATGACACGATTTATGGTGTACAAGATATTTCGGAAGATGAAGTAATAGGAGTAAAATCTACAGCAATTAAATTTAAAAATAGTCTTAACTTATTTGTAATAAGTTGTTATTTGATAAGTTCAGTTGCGATAATTTTTGTAATGATAAATTTAAAAATTTACTATTCATTTATTTTTTTAATATTGTTTGTGGTGACTCTATTTTACCAGATCAAAATTTTTAATCCCAAGAACTCCTCTAGTTGTTTAAAGGCTTTCAAACTAAACAATTTATCTGGTCTAATGGTTTTTCTAAGTATTTTTTTATCAGCTATTGAAATTTAATGAAAATAAAAGAAGTCATAATTATTATAAAAAGACTGTACAGAGAATACACAAAAAAATATTTAGGAAGAATACTTGTTGCTTTAATTTTATCAGTAATTGTTGCGGGTTCTACTTCTGCCATAGCTTGGTTACTAGATCCGGCAGTAAAAAAAATATTTATTGATCAAGATAGAACTTATGCTCTCTTTATTCCAGTTTTAGTAGTTCTGGCCTTTGCGGGCAAAGGTATATCTTTATATTTTGCAAGACTAATCGTTATTGTTGTTGGAAACAGAATAAAACAAGCTCTTCAAGATAAAATGGCAAATAATATTTTATTGTCAGATTCTCAGACTGTTGAGTCTAAACATACCGGAAAATATATTTCTACATTTCTTTATGACGTTACAATGGTTCAAGAATTAGTTAGCACAGGAATTTTAAATATTATGAAAGATAGTCTAACGCTTATTGCTTTAGTTACAGTAATGTTTTATCAAAATTGGAAGCTAGCAATATTTTCCCTAATAATGATGCCGCTTGCTGCCATAGTTGCTAAATCCCTTGGAAAAAGAATGGGCAAAGCTGCTACCGCTAGCGTTATCTCCTCTGGAAATTTTACCACTTTAATATCAGAAATTTTAAGAGGCTCTAAAATAATTAAGATTTATCAAAGAGAAGATTATGAAAAAAATAGAAGCGCAGAAGCAATCAAACATTTAACAGATACTCAAATTAAAATTGGAAAAATTCAAATTAGAGCCGCACCAATTATGGAAACTTTGACTGGATTTATGATTGCAGGTTTTATTTATTACTCAGGAATTTTAATTGCTCAAGGAGAGATTGGAATAAATAACTTTTTTTCATTTCTTGCAGCTATGATGCTTGCTTATCAACCAGTAAGGTCATTGGCTACTATCAATATGCTTTTCTACCAGGGGGCTGCTGCTGCGGAAAGAATTTTTAAAATAATAGATAAACAAATTGATATTAAAAATGAAAATTCCCTTCCAGAACTAAAAGTTAAAAATTCGAACATAAAATTTAAAAATGTAAGTTTTCAATACAAGACTAGCAAAGAAAGAGCTATTCAAGATATAGATGTTGATATTGAGGGAGAAAAAATTACTGCACTTGTTGGTCATAGTGGCGCTGGTAAAAGCACGATATTAAACTTAATACCAAGATTTTATGACCCACAAGCAGGAAAAATATATATTGATGGCCAAGAAATTAATAAAGTTTCACTAAATTCGCTAAGAAAAAAAATATCATTAGTCAGTCAGGATGTGATTCTTTTTGATGATAGTATTGAAAATAATATTAAATATGCAAATCTAGACGCAAAAGATAGTGAAATAAAAGAAGCATGCAAACTTGCTGCTGCTGATGACTTCATCGAAAAGTTACCGGAAAAGTATAAAACTTTAATTGGAGAAAATGGTATTCGTCTATCTGGTGGACAAAAACAGAGATTATCAATAGCTAGAGCTATACTAAAAAACTCTCCTATAATATTGTTAGATGAAGCAACTTCTTCTTTGGATGCTGAGTCCGAAGAAAAAGTTCAGAATGCAATATTTAATTTAACCAAGAACAGAACAACTCTGGTTATAGCTCATAGATTATCAACTATAAATAAAGCAAACAAAATTATCGTTATGAAAGAAGGAAAAGTTCTCCAATCTGGAACTCATAATGAGCTATTAAAAACTTCAAAGGAGTACGAGAGTCTTTATAGAAAACAAATAATGCATTAGATATGCTAAAAATTTTTTACAATTTTTTAATAACACTTTTCTATATTCCTTATATATTTTTAATTTTCTTTAGAAGATTGATTAAAAAAGAACACCAAACAAAATACAAAGAAAAAATTTTTATTAATAATTTTAAAAGACCCGAAGGATTTTTATTCTGGTTTCATGTAGCTAGCATAGGTGAATTTAGAAGTATTTTGCCAGTAATTGATTTTTATTTAAAGCAAAATGTAAAAAATAATTTTTTGATTACAACAGTAACTTTAACTTCTTTCAATGAACTGGAAAAAAAATACGGTTCTAACAATAGAGTTGTCCATCAGTTCTTGCCATATGATTTTAAATTTTTAATTAACAATTTTTTCAAAAATTGGAGGCCTGATATTGCTTCATTTGTAGATTCTGAAATCTGGCCAAATTTTATTTTTAAAATTAAGGAAGAGAAGATCCCTCTTATACTACTCAATGCGCGAATAACAAAAAAAAGCTTTCTTAGATGGAAAAAAGTGGGGACACTTTCCAATAAAATATTTGGATCTTTTTCACTTTGCATATCTTCAAGCAAAGATACATCTGATTATTTAAATATTTTAGGTGCAAAAAATATAAAATTTTTTGGTAATATAAAATTTTGTTCTGTTGTAGAAAATCAAAAAGAAGAAGATGAGCAATTTAAATCAATCGCAAACAAAAAAATCTGGTGTGCTGTAAGCACACATTCAAATGAAGAAGATTTGTGTGGCAAAGCTCACAGTATCGCCAAAAAATCACAAGGAGATATTTTGACCATTATAATACCCAGACATATTCACCGAATAAATAGCATTTATTCAAACTTAAGAGATTTAGGTTTTAAAGTTCAGATAAAGAAAGAAAAAGATCCTATCAATAGTTCTGCTGATATTGTTTTAGTTAACTATTATGGAGCTGTTACAAAATATTTAAAATATTTTAAACAAATATTTATAGGAAAATCTATGCTTAAAAAATTTGAAAATAGCGGTGGACAGAATCCTATAGACGCTGCAAAAATGGGTTGTCATATATACCACGGACCATATGTTTATAACTTTAGAGAAATTTATCAATTTTTGGATGAATCTAAATTATCGGAAGAGATTAAAAATCCTGAAAATTTAGCTAACAAATTAATAAAAAATTTTGAAACAGATTTAAAAACAGATAATGAAAAAATAAAAAAATTAAATGTTTATAGCAATAAAATTTTTGACAATGTAATCAATGAATACAATACATTTATCAAATGAAAATATTAAAACCTAAATTTTGGGACCAAAATTATTTTACTGTTTTATCAGTATTATTGTTCCCTATATCCCTGTTTTACAGATTAATTGTCTATCTAAAAAATATAAATTCCAATCAAAAAGAATTTTCGATTCCCATAATATGTGTTGGAAATATATATGTTGGAGGAACTGGAAAGACTCCAATATCATTAAAAATTTGTAAAATTTTAAAAGAGTATAATCAAAATCCTGTAATAATAAAAAAAAATTATAAAAACCATAATGACGAAATATCACTGATAAAAAAGTATAATAAAATTTTAGTATCAAAAAAAAGAACTGATGCAATTAATGAGGCAATAGAAAAAAAATTTAATTTTGCAGTACTAGACGATGGATATCAAGATTTAAGTATAAAAAAAAATTTAAGTATTATTTGCTTTCACGGTAAGCAAAAAATAGGAAATGGACATCTTATTCCCTCTGGTCCGCTTAGAGAAGGGTTGGTGGCATTAAAAAATTGTCAAATTATTCTGATTAATGGAAATAAAAATTTAGAATTTGAACAAAAACTAAAAAAATACAATCCTAAACTAGATTTTTTTTACTATGACTATTATTCAAGAAATATAGAAAATTTTAAAAATAAAAAACTAGTAGCATTTGCGGGTATAGGCAATCCTGAAAACTTTTTTGATTTCTTAAAAGCAAAACACTTGAATGTGGTAAAAGAAATAGATTACCCTGATCATTATCAGTATAGCGAAAAAGATCTGGAGGATTTAAATAAATTGGAAAATCTATATAAAGCAAAATTAATTACAACTGAGAAAGATTTTCTCAGAATCAACTCCTTTGTTAGAAAAAAATTTGATCACATTCGAATAGAATTAAAATTGCAAGATGAAGAAGGTTTTAAAAATAGAATTAAAAAACTCATAAAATGAAAATAATCAAGTATATTATTGAGGCTATTTTTATCTATTCACTATTCTTTTTAATGAAGCTCATAGGATTGAATTTATCAAGAAAAATCTCCTCTTATCTTTTTTTAAATATAGGCGTTTTTTTTAGATCAAAAAAATTGATAAAAGAAAATATCTCTAATGCGCTAAACAATATAACCGATGAGAAAGTAGAAATTATAATAAAATCTATGTGGAAAAATTATGGTTTAATTTTTGCAGAATATATATACCTAAAAAAATTTCGTTTAAATAAATTCTCAAAACCACATATCAGTATTTCTGGAAAGGAAATTCTTGATCAAGTAATAAAATCTGGCAGACCAGCTATCTTTGTATCGGGTCACTTTGCTAATTTTGAGCTAATGGCTATGGAGTTAGAGAAAAACAATATAGATTTAGCCGCGATTTATAGACCTTTAAATAATTTTTTAATAAACCCTTATATGGTTTTTATTAGAAAAAAATATATCTGTAAAAATCAAATAAAAAAAGGTTTGCCCGGAACTAAAGAAGTGATCGGATATATGAAAAAAAAACATAGTATTGCATTAATGGTTGACCAAAGACTTGGTGAGTCCGAACGATACCCTTTTTTTAATAAATCAGCACATACAACAACTTTGCCAGCACAATTAGCTTTGAAATTTGATTGTGACATTATTCCGGTTTATCTAGAGAGAAATAAAGATAATTTTTTTAAAATGGAAATTTTAAACCCAATTGAAATAAATAAAACAGGTGACTTAGAAAATGATAAAAAAACTATAACAATAAAAATCAATCAGATAATTGAAAAAATGATATTGAGAAATCCGGGGCAATGGATTTGGACTCATGGTAGGTGGAAATAATTATTTTTTTGATTTTATTTGCTCAAATCTTATCTTGGCTTCTTTGGGCGAATAATAAGCTTCTTGTAGTTCAACATTCCAATAAGTGAGTTCATTAAGTGGTATGTTTTTTCCTGAAACAGCACATACCACATGGTCCCCTTCTTCGATAATCTCAAAAGTATTTGCCTGAAATTTAAGTTTTGCTTTAATTCCGTTCATGCTAACTTAGCCATTGATATATCTATAGTATATGAATTTAGCTGTTATAGGAAGTGGGGGTCGAGAACACTCGATCTGCTATAAATTAAAGCAGTCAACAAAAATCAAAAAACTAATCTGCATCCCTGGAAATGCAGGTACAAAAAAAGTAGCTGAAAATATTAACGTTAATATCTCAGATTTTAATGAAGTTTATAGAATAATCAAAAATCATAACATCGATATTGTTGTTGTGGGACCGGAGGAGCCTCTGGTCAATGGTATTGTAGAATTTTTAAACGAAAAAGGAACAAGAGTTTTGGGTCCTGATAAATTTGCGTCACAATTAGAAGGGTCTAAAGCATTTATGAAAGATTTGTGTAAAAAAAATAACATTCCTACAGCAAAATTTGGAGTGTTCGAAGACTTTGACAGTGCTGTTAATTTTTTAATACAAAACAAAATTCCTATAGTAGTAAAAGCTGACGGTTTAGCTGCTGGAAAGGGAGTAACAATTTGCAAGTCTATCGAGGAAGCCAAAGAAAAGATTAAAGAAATTCTAGGTGGAAAATATAAATCTTCTAAAAAGGTGGTTTTGGAAGAATTTCTTGAAGGAGAAGAGTTGAGCTATTTTTCTATAGTGGATAAGAATTCCTGTCAATTTTTTGGATCAGCCCAAGATCACAAAAAAGTTGGTGAAGGAGATACGGGTCCTAACACTGGTGGTATGGGCGCATACTCTCCCTCCAGTTTACTCACTAATAAACTTGAAGAAAAAATTAAAAAAAAAATTATAAATCCAACATTAAAAGCAATGGAATCTCAAGGGCATCCGTATAGAGGATTTCTTTATGCCGGTCTAATGATTTCTAAAGGAGAGCCATACCTGATTGAGTATAATATTAGAATGGGAGATCCAGAGTGTCAGGTTCTGATGATGAGGTTAAAAACAGATCTGCTGGAAATCATAGATTCCGCTACTAAAGATAAACTAAGCAATCTAAAAATTGAATGGAGCAATAATAATTGTGTTACGATTGTTTTGTGTGCAAAAGGTTATCCTGGCAATTATGTTAAAAATAGCGAGATAAAAAATTTGTCTGGAATTGTGTCTGATCAAAATAATCAAATTTTTCATGCAGGTACCTATGAAAAAAATAAAAAAATATTTTCAAATGGCGGAAGAGTATTAAATATTACGGCATTAGGAAAAGATTTAATTGAAGCAAGAAATAAATCTTTAATAAAGTTAAAAAAAATAAACTGGACTGATGGATTTTATAGAAAAGATATAGGTTGGAGAGCAATAAAAAAAAATGAGGATAATCAGCGGTAAATTTAGAAACAAAAAACTTTATTTTCCCAAAAATTTAAAAACCAGACCTTTAAAAGATAGTGTCAGAGAAAATATTTTCAATATACTGGAGCACTCAAATAATATTGAGATTAAAATAAAAAATTCTTCTATTGTAGATTTATACGCAGGTATAGGTTCGTTTGGTCTTGAGTGTTTGTCTAGAGAAGCCTCGCAAACTTTTTTTGTGGAAAAAGATGAAGATGCTTTAATAAATTTAAAGAAAAATGTTAAAAATTTAAATCTTGAGGATCAGGCAAAAATCTATTCTATGAATGTTTTAAAATTTGTTAAAGATATAAAACTTAAAAAAAAAATTGATATAGTTTTTTTAGACCCTCCTTACAATAATGAGGAATATATAGAAATTATTGAAGTAATGAAAAAAAAAGACATTTTTAATAAAAAACACATTGTAATATTGCATAGAGAAAAAGGCTCTAGTGATAATCTAATAGAGAGTCTGAATATCATTGAAAATAGAGTTTATGGTCGTTCAGAAATTTTCTTTTTAAAATTTTTTTGAATTTAAAAAATTTTTTGTCAAAATCTTAACTTTTTCAACTGCCGGCTGATCAAAAGGATTTATATTCATCATCTTGGCTAGAACTATGGTTTCAAAAATTAATGAAAAAAATAATTTACCAATGGTATCTTCGTCAAACCTTTTAATAATTATCTCTCTGAAAGGAATCTTCTTTTCTTTCAAGGTTTCTATAAAAGCATTTTTTTGTGACAACTTAACGTCATGATACTTTTTTTTAATTAAATGTTTCATTTTTTTTCCAAAAAAATTGGAATTGATTTTCATGCTGTTTTTTTCTTTTGAACTAAAAACATAAAAAATTTTGTTCTTTGGCCCATCCAGGTATAACTGTAATAAGCTGTGATGATCTTTGGGAGCATTAGAGATCACTGGTATAAACCCTTTCTGATTTTTTCCCAAACTTTCTGCTAAAAGTTGTTGAGACCAAAATAAAAAATCGTTTAGCTCTGGTACATAATTAAAAAAAATTAATGTCTTAGATTTTTTAATATTTAATTTTGAGATTTGCTTGATGGAATTTGATAAAAAAATTCTATTATTTATTAATTTACTTAAATTTTTTTTAAAATTTTCTGGTTTTAATCCCATCAAATAAGCAGGTAACATTCCCACCTCTGAAAAAACAGAATATCTGCCTCCAATAAATGGATTATGTTTAATAAAAGTGAATTCATTATTTTTTGCAAAACTACTTAAAAAATTATTTTTATTCTCAGCCACAACTATAGTATTTGATTTTTTTAAAAAAGATTTGAAATAGCTTAAATTTATAATCGTTTCATTTGTGTTTCCTGATTTCGAAACAATTAAAAAAAGGCTTTTTGATAGGTTATATTCTTTTTTAATTTTCTTTAGAAAACCTTCGTCTAGATTGTCTACAAAAATAAATTCTTTTTTAATTTTATATTTTAAAAAAGAATATATAGCCTTAGCTCCAAGAATTGAGCCTCCCATTCCAATTATAATCACTGTCTGGAATTTTTTAAAATCTTTAATGCCTTCAAATTTATAGTGATAACTTGGACCTGATAAAAAAGATTTAAAAAGATTATTATTATTTTGAATTAATTCATTAATCACATTTTTGACAGATATCATTTTTTACTTTTTTCTTAATTCTTTTAAGATCGTATTTTCTAAAGTTGATGTAGTATTCGAGCTATCATTTGCTTTTTGAGAAGAGCCTAGCGCTGTCTCTACCGAACTTTGACTTTCTTTATTATTATTCCTTTTCGGCAATGGAAGTTTTTCATATTCGGGTGGTAAAACCAGAGGATCCTTTTTTTTAATTAAAAACTCATCAGTATTAGTTACTTTTTCGCCAGTCATTGTCTTTTTAAAATTAGACCAACCACCACCACAACTGTTTAAAAAAATTAAAATTGAAAGAAGAAAAAAATATTTTTTGAAATAATTCATAAGCTTGTTTTAAAAAAAAATTCCTTAATTATCATTAAAAAAATACCTATAGAAATAAAAATATCAGCAACATTAAAGGTAAACCAGTGATAAGTTTGAATATGAAAATCAATAAAGTCTGGAACTGCAAAATAAGTCAGCCTGTCAAATAAATTTCCAACTGCACCACCTATTATAAGTGCAATGATAAGCTTTCCAGCAGAATCAGATCTGACCATTAAGTAGATTAAATATATGATTA
>MDTB01017556.1_pt1 | contig 13754 bp, 7 predicted proteins | sample 811161 | NCBI WGS metagenome assembly MDTB01 (sample SAMN05326650, study PRJNA326480) | marine metagenome | isolation source: seawater | place: Mediterranean Sea | collected 2009
CCGGAGGTTCCGGTTTTCTTGGCCAAGCGTTGGCCCGCTCGCTTTTGTCGGACGGATGCGAGGTTGTCATATTCAGCCGAGGTCCTTCGACCGAGAGGGCGCTTGGACGTTTCGTGCCTTGGGATGGACAGGGACTTGGAGAGTGGAAAGCAGAGCTCGAGGGTGCGGACGCCCTTTTAAATTTGACGGGCCGTTCGGTGGATTGTCGGTATACGAAAGAAAACCGCAAATTGATCCTCAACTCCCGGGTGGATTCAACGAAGGTTCTCGGAGAAGCGATCAGGGGGTGTACCGCCGGGCCCAAAGTTTGGCTTAATTCCAGCACTGCTACCCTTTACAAGGACCGCAGAGGAGACTTGGCGCCCCACGACGAGGGAAGCCAAGACTTTGGCTCGGGCTTTTCCGTGGAGGTCGCTCAAGCTTGGGAGAAAGCTTTGGGGGAGCCGGTCATCGAGGGTGTGAGAAAGGTTGCACTGAGAATAAGTATTGTTCTGGGTAAGGACGGAGGAGCTTTCCCGGTCATGAGGCGTTTTGCCAAGCTCGGACTCGGCGGAGCTCAAGGTCCGGGCAATCAATGGATGAGCTGGTTGCACATTGACGATTGGGTTGGTGTGACTAGGTTCCTGATGGAGAAGGATGATCTAAGCGGGGCCGTCAACCTTGCCGCTCCCGAACCCGTTACGAACTCCGTGTTCATGAAAGGAATGCGAAAGTGTTTTGCTCCCCTGGGGATTGGTTTGCCGGCACCCTCGCTTGCCGTTCATCTGGGGGCGGTCTTCCTCCGGACGGCCCCCGAATTGGTACTCAAGAGCCGGAAAGTTGTCTCATCCGTATTGGAAGAAAACGGCTACCGGTTCAAATACCCAACTCTCGCATCCGCTCTCGAGGATTTGTCCGGATAAGTTCAGTTCTTCTTTTTCGAGCCCTCGCTATCTCGGGTTCGCTTGGAGTGAGAAAGAAACCAATCGTACAGTTTGGAGTTACGGTAGGTTTTGGTCCATGAATCGTGGCCTACGCCGGGATATTCGGTGTGTTTGACGTTTCCATTGGCTTGCTTGATTGCATCGACCATGACCCGGCTCAGGCGAACCGGCACGACTTTGTCGGCATCTCCATGAAAGTTCCAAATGGGGAGAGTTCCGTATTTCCCCGCCCACTCTTTTTTGCCTCCTCCGCAAACAGGGGCAATGGCCGCGAATTTATCAGGGTATTGGGCAGCCGTAGCCCAGGTACCGAAACCCCCTTGGCTTAATCCGGTAAGGTAGACTTTGGTCGGGTCGACGGGATGCTTTTGCAAGAGCTCGTCGATTAGTCCGGCAACGATCTTTGGTTTCCACCACAAGTCGGTTCGAGGGCATTGAGGAGAGGCAATAATGAAGGGAAGGTCCTTGGTTTCCACGATCTTGGCAGGACCATGCTTCTTGACTTGGTTTAAGTTGTTTCCGCGTTCACCCCGACCATGAAGGAATACAAGGAGCGGGAGTTTAGGGTTGGTTTTCTTGGCTTCTTTCAATTTCGGCTTGTAGAGGAGATAGCGATAGCCTTGCGAATGATCTTTAGGCTGAAAGCTTTCCTGGGTCTGCCGAGGAACCAAGGTAAGTTGGCCGTGGTTGGATTTCGCCCCCTCGGAAATCAAAAAGGAGAGGGTCAAGAGACAGGAAGTCATGATTGTTTTCATTGTATTTGGTTTTGTTGAGAAGATCGATTTCAGGAAGAATTTGAAATTATTTCAAGCCTCATGGCGTGATATATTGGGATTCTTAAAATAAGCCTTGAATTCGGGTACTGGATGGTTAGGAAAAAACAAGGTGTGTAATTTACCAAAAAGAATCGCGGGGCTTGCAAGTTTTTTGCTTGGGTTGCACCTGTCGATTGGGATCGTAGTAGGGGAAACGTATAAAAGGGACGTCGTGATTTACGGAGGGACCTCGGCTGCCATTTGTGCCGCCGTCCAAGTTAAAAAAATGGGGAAGTCCGTGGTGGTCGTATCTCCGGATACGCACCTAGGTGGTCTTTCAAGCAGCGGTTTGGGGTGGACGGATAGTGGTCGGAAGGAGGCCATCGGAGGGATTGCCCGTGATTTCTATCACCGTGTTTGGCGGCATTACCAGAGCGTCGAATCTTGGAAATGGCAGGATATGGAAAAGTATGGAAACCGCGGGCAAGGAACTCCGGCGATCGATGGAGACCGGCGCACGATGTGGATTTTCGAACCACACGTAGCGGAACAAATTTTCGAATCATGGGTGAAAGAAAACGAACTCGAAGTTTTCAGGAATCAGTGGTTGGACAGAGAGAAGGGAGTGGATATTGAAAAGGGACGAATCAAATCCATCACCACCTTGTCCGGCGACAGTTATGAAGGAGAAATGTTTCTGGACTGTACCTACGAGGGAGATTTGATGGCTTCTGCAGGGGTTTCCTATTTTGTTGGTCGCGAACCCGTCTCCTTGTACGGGGAGTCATTGAGTGGCGTACAAACGAGGAATGCCCGTTCCCATCAGTTCAAGGGCAAGGTGGATCCTTTTGTCATTGCGGGGGATCCTTCCAGCGGGTTACTCGCGAGAATCAGCCAAGATCCTCCAGGTAAAGAGGGGGCGGGCGATTCGAAGATGCAGGCATACAATTTTCGATTGTGCCTTACGCAGGTTCCGGGCAACCGGTTGCCCTTTCCCAAGCCAAAGGGGTACGAACCCGCCCAATACGAACTACTCTTGCGTACCCTGCTGATGGGGTCGCGCCATGTTTTCGGCAAGTTCGATCCGATCCCCAATGCCAAGACCGACACGAACAATCACGGGCCTTTCAGTACGGACAACATCGGGATGAATTACCTTTACCCAGAGGCAAACTACGAAGAGAGAAAAAAGATCATCCTGGAACACGAGGAGTATCAAAAAGGTTATTTCTATTTTCTTTGTAATGATCCCAGAGTCCCGGAAGACGTTCGTAAAAAGATGAGTTCATGGGGGCTCGCCAAAGATGAGTTCACGGATAATGGTCATTGGCCTCATCAGATCTACGTTCGGGAGGCCCGCAGGATGGTGAGTGACTTTGTGATGACCGAATTGCACGTCCGTAAAACAAAGGAAACGCCACGCTCCGTTGGAATGGGATCCTACAATATGGACTCCCACAACGTGCAGCGTTACGTGGCGAAGGACGAAAACGGCAAGGCATACGTGCTGAACGAAGGCGATATTCAGGTGAATCCGGGCGGGCCTTATCAGATATCGTACGGTTCCATTATACCTCCAAAGTCGGAGTGCTCGAATTTGTTGGTCCCGGTTTGCGTCTCCTCCTCCCATATCGCTTTCGGTTCGATCAGAATGGAGCCTGTGTTTATGATTCTTGGCCAGTCGGCTGCTACCGCTGCGGTGTTTTCCATTGAAGACGAGTTGGCGGTACAAGATGTTTCTTACGAAAAACTAGCCGAGCGTTTGCGAGAAGACGGGCAAGTGTTGAAACTCGAACGAAGCAATCGAATTGCCCGTGGTTACGGCATTGATCCGAAGACTTTGACCGGAATGGTTATTGACGGCGAGCAAGTCAAGTTTAGCGGAGATTGGGTCGAGAGTTCTTCCCTTCGTCCTTTTGTCGGCTCGTCTTATTTTCATGATGAGAATGGGGGGAAAGGCGTGCGGTCGGCTAACTTTCCATTCGATGCTCCCAATGAGGGATTGCATGAAATCCTAGTTTCTTTCGTGCCATCCGCCAATCGAGCGGGGAAAGTGAATTACGAAGTCGAACATGAAAAGGGTTTGGTCAAGGTAACCTTGGACCAAAGGAAGAAGGGAGACCGTGAATTGATTTGGCATTCCCTCGGATCCTTTGTTTTTCAGAAAGGAAAGTCCTATTCGGTGACCGTCAGCAACGAGGGGACGGAGGGCTATGTGATCGCCGATGCGGTACAGGTCATTCCGTTGGATCGTTAACCACTTGCTTCTTTGGTTTGAGTGAAACTTTTTCAGTTCTTTTTCGTTCTCAATATTTGAAAGAGAATGAATGGAGCGCGTGTATGGTCCGGAAATAGCCTTGATCTGCTTTGTATGAACGAAGCGGAGGGGAACGCTTCTGCCCGAAGCGAAAAAGAAGTTACCTTGATGAAAAGAATTTCCAAGGACGACCAGATGGCCATGGAAGAGTTGATTGGGTTATGGAAATTGCCACTTTACCGTTTTTTTCTTCGTTCTCTTACTCATCATCAGGATGCGGAGGATTTGACTCAAAGAGTGTTTATTCGGGTTTATCGTTCCTCAGCCCGTTACGCCCCCAAAGCGAAGTTTTCAACTTGGATTTTTACGATTGCCCGAAATTTGCTCATCGACGAAATAAAAAAAAGACAAAGGCGTCCCCAGATCGTTTCCGACGAACATATAGAAAACAGAAACAGCGTGGATTCCGGAAATCTTGAGGAGTGGAACGAGGTTTTGCTTCTTCGACTCGAGGCGATCCCGGAAAATCAGAAAACCGCTTTACTGCTTAGGGTTCAACGAGAGCTTAGCTACAAGGAAATTGCCGAAGTCATGAAGACTACTGAGTCGAGTGTGAAAACTTGGATTCACCGAGCCCGACTTGATTTGAAATCATCTCTTTCAAGCACAGACCAAACATCATGAATATAAAACCTGATCAAAAAGAAGAACGGATCGAGCGATTCCTTCAAGCCGAGGAGAGCGAAACCAGATCGGCCTTTACCGATGCAAGATTAGCTCGGGAGATTTTGACGGATAACGAAGTCGATACTCCGAAAAAAAATCTTATTCGTTTTGTTCCCTTGGCCATGGTTGCCTGTCTGCTTCTCGTGTTTTCTTTCAACTTTCAAATGCCCCGGTTTTCCCCAGAAAGCGTCGCCCGAGTTCAACCGGTCGAACCCTTGCTTGATTCCGATAAGGAATTACTTGAAGACTTGATGGCTTTGCCGCAAGAGATGAACTGGAGGGAAGCTTTGCCGGATGAATCAACCTTTGATTTGCTTGTCATGCTCGATCAACCCTTCGATTAATGATAGTCATGAGAATTCCACTTGTTTTCCAATCCCTGTTCATCTTTCTGACGGCAAATCTTGCAGAAGCTGATGAGAGAGGAGAGTTGAAGGGCAAATTCCGCTTTCAGGGTAATTCCGAGCTCAAGCGCTATGAGGGCAATCGGACGAGTCTGGATTTTCAACGCAAGAGGAGGCCTCCAAGCGAAGAGCAAATGGAATTGCTCCGTTTTCTTCTCGAGGCTTCACCCGAACGACTACAGGTGATTCGTAGAACCATTGAGCATGTTGAAAAGATGACACCCGAGGAACGCAAAAGCATGCGGGGTAGGTTGAAACGCTTTCGGGAAAATGCTCCTGCCGCCCGAACCAAAATGATGAAGGATTTTCAATCGAGGCAGGATTCGTTGAGGAAATATTGGAAAACGTTGGATTCGGAGGCAAAAGCTCGCGAAATGAGTAATTTTCACCAACTATCTTTGCCCGATCGTCAGAAGTACTTGGAGAAGGTGAGAAAAAAAGAAAAGACGGGCGAAAGTAAAAAGGCAAAGAACAAGGAAGCGATTTCTGATTGAAATGAAACTCGTCCACGGGAAAAAATTTCCACAAGTGAAATTTTCCCTTGCTCGCTGAGCGCTTTGCATAAAGAAACAAAGGTTCTTACGAAATTTTCATTATTATGACGAAATTACATCGCACTACTTATCATTACTCACGCCGGGCGTTTCTCGGGGCATCCGCATCCGCTGCCTTTTCCTTCTCGTTTCTTCCTTCCCGAGTCTTCGGAGCAAACGAACGACTTCAGGTTGCGGGCATCGGCGTAGGCGGAAAAGGGAAAGGTGATTTTGATGCCTTGGCTATGCATGGTGACGTCGTGGCGGCTTGCGACGTCGATGCGAGGCGTCTTGACGTTTCCGTGCGCAAACATACCGATGCCGTCAAATTCAGTGATTATCGCGAAATGATCAGCCAGTTCGGCGACAAGATCGACGTGCTTAACGTAAGCACCGCGGACCATACCCATGCTCCTGCGGCGATGCTTGCCATGAGAAAAGGAATCCACGTTTACGTCCAGAAGCCTTTGACCCATACGGTATGGGAGGCAAGGCAGTTGGCCAAATATGCCCGCGAAAACAAGATTTGCACCCAAATGGGCAACCAAGGTACGGCTACGGATGGACTGCGAGAGGGTGCTGAATACGTCCGCAGCGGTGGCTTGGGCAAAGTGAAAGAAATTCACGCTTGGACGAACCGCCCGGTTTGGCCCCAGGCTCCCAGCGTTGTAGCGCGACCCAGCGAGAAGCAGGACGTTCCTTCCCATATGGATTGGAATTCCTTTATCGGACCCGCTCCGATGCGCCCTTATCATTCTTCCTATACGCCTTTCAAATGGCGCGGTTGGTGGGACTATGGCACGGGTGCGCTTGGCGACATGGCTTGCCATACGACCAATTTGGCTTTCATGGCTTGCGAATTAACCCAGCCTACTTCGGTAGAGTCGGTTAATACCGGCCCCATCAACGAGGAGACTTTCCCTTCTTGGGCATCGATTAACCTACAGTTTCCGAAAACCGAAAAGAGAGGTTCGATCAAGTTTCATTGGTACGAGGGTAAGGTGGGTAACAATGGAAAGGACAACAAGGGAATCAAGAATCTTCCCCCCATGGACCTGTTTCATGGTCAAACTCCAAAGAACAGTGGGCTTCTTTTGATCGGAACGGATGGAATCCTGTATTCACCAAACGATTACGGAGCTGATTGGATGGTTCACAAAGGAGGCAAATGGCACAAGCGCAACGAAGTCGAGCTTCCTGAACAGTCCTTGCCACGTAATGGCCGTGGGGACAACGGGATGAAGGAGGAACTTGTGAAGGCTATTCGTGCTGGAAAGCCTGAAATTGCCGTCTCGAACTTCAACTACGCGGGTAATTTGACTGAGGCCATTCTTTTAGGAAACGTAGCGATGAGAGCTGGTGGTAAGTTCAAGTGGGACGCCAAGAAGATGAAGACGGATCGCAAGGATGCGGACAAACTTATCAGCAAGGTATACCGAGCTGGATGGGAAGTGGATCCGGCCTAAAGGCCTATCTGCACTTTGATTACCAATTAATTTTGGCCCTGGGGGGAATTGCCCCAGGGCCTTTTTTTTGGTAAAGTAGTACCGGCGATTGCCTTTGTCGTTGATCAATTTTTTGGAATGTCTATTTCTATGAGCTTTTCATGAAATTTCCGTATTTTTCAGTTAATGCATTTTGTAAAGGAGCATTTTCCGGCAACCCTGCCGGAGTGTGTATTCTCGACGAATGGTTGTCCACCGACGAACTCCAAAATATGGCTTCCCAGCTCTATTTTCCCGAAACGGCCTTTGTATTCCCCAATAAGAAGGATTCGTGGTCGATTCGCTGGTTCACGCCAAAGTCGGAAGTTGATCTGTGCGGACATGCAACGATGGCGGCCGCTCACGTTCTTTTTGAAGAGGGCTTGGCGACCCAAGGGGCCGAGATTACGTTTTCCAGCAATAGTGGTAAACTTCAGGTCAGTCACGATGAGAAGAAAAGGTTGACCATGGACTTCCCTTTGCTGAAAGCAAGAAACTCACATGTTTCACCGGCTTTGGTCGAGGGTTTGGGTGCGTATCCGGACGAAGTTTACGTGGGAACCAACTGTTTATGCGTATTTGGTGAGGAGGAAACGGTTCGCTCCTTGGCTCCGGATTTCAAAATGCTATCAGGATTGAATTCCTTTATCGGAGTCATTGCGACCGCCAAGACGTCGACAATCGGCTATCACTTCGTTTCCCGTTATTTTGCTCCCAGCGTAGGGATCGACGAAGATCACGCAACTGGGTCCGCTCACTGCCTTCTTGCACCCTACTGGGGAAATAAACTGAACAAAAATAAACTCGTGGGCTTACAAGCCTCTTCCCGAGGTGCTGAAATCAGGTGCGAAGTCAAAGGCGATCGAGTTATTCTTTCGGGCGTGGCTGAGACTTTTGTTCGGGGCAAAATGACTTTCTGAAATTTTTTTTGGATGAGTAGGACTTGAGCTCTTAGCCAAGGTTTTTTCCCGCTCCACTCGATTTTCAAATCTGTAGGGAAAGTAGTTTGCCACTGGGAATTAACGATGGGACCTCTGGGTCCATCCAAAAAATCGTTTCAAACCTTACGTTTCACTTGCTTTAGGCCTTTTCCGTAACAAAATAAAAACAGAGGCCTTCTTTACGTACCTCTGCATTTTTCGCACCCATGAGTTTACACAGATTCATTCATTCTTTTCGTAAGATTCTTTTCTTCCTCTTGTCTTCCTTACCCTTGATGGCAAATGACGAGGGGAGGACAAATTCCTCTCCGGTTAGTTTTCACAAGGAAATACGGCCCCTGTTGCAGGCCAATTGCAACGGTTGTCATCAACCTGCGAAAGCCAAGGGTGATTACATCATGACTGACTTCACCTCCTTGCTTTCCGGAGGAGAGAGTGAAAAACCTGCCGTTGTCCCTGGTAAACCTGACCAAAGTTACTTGATCGAGGAGGTGACCCCCGATGAGAATGGTGAATACGAAATGCCCAAGGGTAAGAACGCCAAACCTCTTCATGCCACCGAAATCAGACTTTTGCGCAGGTGGATTGAGGAAGGAGCCAAAGATGATTCGCCCGTTGGTTCGGTTTCCACCTACACCATGGATAACCCGCCTACCTACACTATGCCTCCAGTGGTAACCAGCATGGATTTCTCTTCCGACGGCACTTTGCTTGCCGTTACGGGTTTTCATGAAGCCTTGATTCATAAAGCCGATGGCTCGGGATTAGTCGCCCGCTTAGTTGGTCTGTCCGAAAGAATAGAGTCGGTTTCCTTTTCCCCGGATGGCAAGAAGCTCGGGGTCACGGGAGGGCGACCAGGTCGGATGGGGGAAGTTCAAGTTTGGGATATCGAGAAAAAAAAGCTCGAATTATCTAAGGCCGTTACCTTCGATACACTCTACGGAGGTTCCTGGTCTCCGGACGGTAAATATTTTGCATTTGGAGCGGCGGACACTTCCGTCCGTGTCATTGAGGTGGCCACCGGGAAACAAGTCGTCTACATGGCAGGCCATGATGATTGGGTGCGTGATACGGTCTTTGGCATGGAAGGGAAGTCGGTCTTTTCCGTCAGTCGGGACAAAACCGTCAAGCAAACCGACGTTGCTACGGAACGATTCGTTGGAAACGTCACCACCCATACGCCTTTTGTTCTGAGCGGAGGCCAGAGTTCCATCGACGTTCATCCCAAGAAAGCCGAACTCTTGGTCGGTGGTGCGGATGGAAAGGCAAAGCTTTTTCGTCAGTCCGTGAAAGCGGCTCCTGCGGGAGGTGGAAACCCCAATCAAATTCGAGAGTTCAAGGCCATTATCGGCAGGATTTTTTCGGTTCGCTTCAACCATGACGGTTCACTTGGCTTTGCCGGGAGCAGCCTCGACGGAAAGGGCGAGGTCAAGGCCTTTCAAATTGATAGCGGAAAGGACTTGTGGAAAGTTTCGTTTCCCGAGACGGGCGTATACGCTTTGGCGTGCGCACCGGATGGCAAAACTTTGGCCGTTTCCGGATTTGACGGAAAGGTTCGCTTGCTTTCCACGATCTCGGGTGAGATTCGCAAAACTTTTATTCCAGTTCTCATCGAAAAACCCTCTGCAGAGGCTGTCTCTGGAAGTTTTCAGGCCAAACCGGATCCAGAGCCCGTGCTTGCAGTCGACGAATCGTTGGCGAAGGAATTTATCGTCCAATCCCTCTCCTCTTTCCCTTCCCGCATCAAGGTATCCCGGTCTTTGGACTATGGACAGATCATTCTCGTGGCGAAGCTTCAGGGTGGGGCGGAGGCGGACGTTACCCGCATGAGTAAATGGAAGGTAGAAGGTGGGGTAGGGCAAGTTTCCGTTCGCGGACTTTTTACTCCTTCCCAAAACGGTTCCGGTCGAGTAATTGGAGAGTTTTCCGGTCATCGTGTTGAAATACCGGTTGAGGTGAAGGGCTTGGGGAGTTCTTTTGAGCCCGACTATATCCAAGACGTTAACCCAGTCATATCCAAGCTTGGATGCAATTCAGGTACCTGTCACGGGTCCAAAGATGGAAAAGAAGGATTCAAATTATCCTTGAGGGGCTACGATGCGGTTTACGATATTCGTGCTTTCACCGATGACATGGCATCCCGTCGGGCCAACGTAGCCGCTCCCGAAAAGAGTCTCATGTTGTTGAAGGCTTCTGCTGCCGTTCCGCATGAGGGGGGGCAGGTATCCAGGCATGATTCGAGGAGCTATCGGATCATACGCGATTGGATTGGAGCGGGAGCCAAATTGGACTTGAAGGTGGCGCGGGTCGAATCCATCGAGCTTTTTCCCAAAAACCCGGTCGTGCAGGAAATTGGCTCGGCTCAACAGATTCGAGTCGTCGCCACTTTTTCCGATGGTTTGATCCGCGACGTTACCAGAGAAGCGGTTGTTACCAGTGGCAACGGGGAAGTGGCCGAGCACGATGAGGTTGCGTTAATGACTACGTTGCGTCGAGGAGAGGCTCCGATATTGGCAAGATACGAGGGGCGCTATGCAGCCACTACCCTTACTGTAATGGGCGATCGCTCCGGATTTTCATGGAAAGAACCTCCGGCTCATAATGAGATTGACCGTCTTGCCGCAGACAAGTGGAAACGCATGAAAATACTTCCCTCTGATCTTTGCACTGATTTGGAGTTTCTTCGCAGGGTATCCCTCGATTTGACCGGTTTGCCTCCCTCTCCGGAGACCGTCGGTTCCTTTCTTGCGGACAAACGTCCTTCGCGAACCAAACGGGATGAGCTCGTCGATAAGTTGGTTGGCAACGCGGACTTTGTCGAGCATTGGACGAACAAGTGGGCCGACCTTTTACAGGTCAACCGAAAGTTTCTCGGTGCAGCTGGAGCAAAAATGCTCAGGGAATGGATTCAAAAGGAGGTTATGGACAACACTCCTTACGATGCTTTTGCCCGCAAAATTCTGACGGCGAGTGGTTCCAACAAGGAAAACCCACCAGCCTCCTACTATAAAGTCCTCCGTAAACCGACCGAGACTATGGAGAATACGACTCATCTTTTTCTGGCTACCCGTTTCAATTGCAACAAATGCCACGACCATCCCTTTGAGAGATGGACTCAGGATCAGTATTACGAAATGGCCGCCCACTTTGCCCAGTTCAAGTTGGAAAAGGATCCGGCATCCGGAAAAAACGAGATTGGAAAGACAGCGGTCGAACGCGGTAAGCCACTTTATGAATTCGTCAAAGACGTCAATTCCGGTGAAGTGAAGCACGATCGCACGGGAGAAGTTACTGCACCGGCTTTTCCTTATCCCGCCAAACATGAAGTATCCGAGAAAGCATCCCGCAGGGAAAAATTGGCGGCTTGGATGACTTCTCCCGATAATCAGTATTTTGCCAGAAGTTACGTCAATAGACTTTGGGGTTATCTTTTCGGTATTGGGATCATTGAACCGATTGATGACATCCGGGCGGGGAACCCGGCCACTAATCCCGATCTTTTGGATTATTTGGAGGATGAATTCATCTCAAGTGGATTCGACGCGCGCCATGTCCTTACACTCATTTGCAAGTCCCGCACTTACCAACTTTCGGTGAAGACGAACAAGTGGAATAACGACGATCAAATTAACTTTTCCCATGCCAGCGCCCGCCGGCTTCCTGCGGAGACTTTGCTTGACGCCATTTATGCTGTGACCGGCTCAAAATCGAAGTTTCCCGGAGTTCCCGCGGGTACCCGGGCCGCATCTCTTCCCGATTCCGGGATCAAATTACCGGATGGTTTTCTTGGTACTTTCGGGAGGCCTCCAAGGGAGTCTTCTTGCGAGTGCGAAAGGGCCGGTGGTTTGCAACTTGGGCCTATCATGGCTTTGGTCAGTGGACCGACCGTCAATGATGCTATTTCGGATCCTGGCAACGCGATCACCAAGCTTGCGGTCGAGGAAAAAGATGATCGTAATTTGGTGAATCGATTATTTGTCAGGATTTTAAACAGACCAGCGACGGAAAAAGAGATTCAAGCCAGCTTGGTTCTTTTCAAGGATGCCATCGATGGTGATCACGCGGGTTTGGAAAAGGCGTTGGAGCATGCTCAAAAAGACATCAAGGCCGAGTTGGACGCCAAGGAACAGGCTCGTGCCGAAAAAATTGCCAAGGCCGAAGATGAAATGAAGGCCTACCAGGCAAAAACTGCTCCGGCAGTTAAAAAGGCGAATGACGAGCGCAATGCCCGGATCAAGAAGGCGGACGATGCGCTCAAAGGTTACGACAAGGATCTTCCTGCTAAGCTTGCTGCTTGGGAGCGGGATCAAAAGGAGGGGAAATCTGTATGGAAAAACTTGGATATGAGCAACGTCAGTTCCAAGATCTCGGGCATCAAGTTTGAGAAGCAGGATGACGGTTCAGTTTTCGTGGGAGGAAGAAGCGCAAAGGGCAGTTATATCGTCAAGGCCGCCACGGACCTTTCCAATATCACCGGGGTGCGTGTCGAGGCCCTGTCGGATACCCGATTGCCAAAGAAAGGTCCCGGAAGGGCCCCCAATGACGGAAATTTCGTTTTGACGGAGCTTGAAGTTCAAGCCGAGCCGGTCAAGGATTTGAAAAAATGGAGCAAGGTCAAAGAGTGGTCGTTCGACGAATTGTCCGAGAACAAGGATTGGAAGGGCGAGTTTGGCGCCAAGACCGGTCCAGGTGGAGGTGGGTTGGCCATAACTGAATCATCCGTGGAAGGTGGTGCTTTGACAATTGGTGAATTTTATCATGCCGGCCCGTTCGTGAATAGTGGCTTCGATCAGAAGGTAGGTCCCGAGGGTTTGCCGAGTTTTGATACCAAGCAAAAGTTCAAGCATGCGAACAAGCAAATTTCGTGGTCGAGGAAGCCCGAATGGAAAAACGGTCAACTCTATGCAACGGTTTTTTCGGCCCCGAATTCTTCTAATTATCTGCATAAAGTGATCTCAACCGATTCCCCGCTCGACCTTCCGATTAGCCTGGGTAGTGACGATGGGATCAAGGTTTTCCTCAATGGGAAACAGATCCTTTCCAACAACATCGGACGGGGAGCTGAACCGGATCAGGAAAAGTTGACCCTCAAACTCCGAAAAGGAGACAACTACTTGTTGCTTAAGATTCACAATGGTGGAGGACCTTCGGGATTTTACTTCAGGGCGGATGCCAAGACCAGGAGCTTACCCTCCATTGCAACCGAGCTTTCGTTGCCAAAGGGCTCGGTTGCCATAGAGGTAGTGGCCAAGGCCAAGGCGTCGCGTAAGGCTAAGGTTTTCTGGAAGGACAAGAAATTCAATGGTTTTGCCGCCGAACGATCCTCGTCCGAGGTGGTGTTTGAAAAATCAGACGAATGGAAAACTTACCGATTCGATTTCGTTTCGGGGGAAGACCTCACCGGGTTGCGCTTCCAGCCCGGCGGGGAAGTCTTTCTCAAATCGATTCGAGTTTATCGAAACCAAGCTCCTGTAAAGTTGTCTTTCGAAAATGCCTTGGCGACCTTCAGCCAAAATGGATATCCGGTTGCTTCCGCAGTCGATGGGAAAGTAGTGCCTGAAAGGAATGGATGGGCGATAGCCCCGCAAATGGGCAAGGATCATTTTGCATCCTTTCAAGTCAAGCAAGACATTGTCTTCATGGGTGGCTTGGAGCTCACCTTTATCCTCAAGCAGGAGTTTAACAGTGGTCAACATGCCCTCGGGCGTTTCCGCCTTGCAATTACGGATGC
>MDTB01164693.1_pt1 | contig 13754 bp, 13 predicted proteins | sample 811161 | NCBI WGS metagenome assembly MDTB01 (sample SAMN05326650, study PRJNA326480) | marine metagenome | isolation source: seawater | place: Mediterranean Sea | collected 2009
AAGTGTCTTTTTTTTATCTTTTTCCATAACATTACTTGTACGCAATCTCTCTAGCTGACATAATCAACTCGTCAGCTTCTTTTCTAGATAAAGAAAACTCCTCTAGATAGCCGTCAATCCTAATTTTTTTTCCTTTTATTTCATCGAAACCTCCAATTAATTCATCAGAAGATAGGTCAGCAAAGTCACTTAATTTTTTTATATTTTTTTGTCCTAGAATTACTAACATACCTTGAGTCATGCCTTTCAAATTAATCAATGATTCTTCCACCCCAAGTTCTTTCAATTTTTGAGCAACAGCTTCTTTTTCTTTTACAAGTGTTTCCTTAGACCTATTTATTAATTCTTTAGCGGTTTCTTCGTCAATAGCATCTATCTTTGCTATATCATCAGGATTTGATTGGGCTATATCTTCAATGCTTGTAAAACCTTCTGATACTAACAACTGACCTAATGTTTCATCCACTTCTAAGTTTTTGATTAAAGTTTCAGTTCTATCTTTAAATTCTGCTTGTCGTCTTTCTGAGTCTTCTTGGTCAGTTAGTATATCAATTTCATAATTGGTTAATTTCGAAGCCAATCTCACATTTTGTCCTCTTCGACCAATCGCTTTACTTAAATTCTCTTCTGTTAAAATAATATCAATTCTTTTATTATCTTGATCAATTAAAACTTTTTGAATTTCTGCTGGAGAAAGAGATTCGGAAATTAATGTTGGTAAGTCTTCAGTCCATTTGATTATATCAATTTTTTCTCCATGAAGCTCATTAACTATCGTTTGAACTCTACTTCCTCTCATACCTACGCAAGCTCCTACAGGATCTATAGATGCGTCTTGTGAATAAACACCAATTTTTGCTCTACTACCCGGGTCCCGAGCTACAGATTTTATTTCTATTGTTCCTTCATATATTTCTGGAACTTCTTGAAAAAATAGTCTTGCTAAGAATTGAGGATGAGCTCTAGATAAAAATATTTGATGTCCTTTAAGTTCTTTTTTAACTTCATAACAGTATGCTTTTACCCTATCTCCAGTTTTTAAAATCTCTCTTGGTATAAGTTCATCTTTTTTAATTACGCCTTCTGCCTTTCCTAAATCTACTATAATATTTCCATATTCTAATCGTTTAATAATTCCGCTTAGTATTTGTCCTTGTTTATCGATAAAGTCATCATATTGTCTATTCTTTTCAGCTTCCCTTACTCTGGCACTTATAACTTGCTTTGCGCTTTGCGCAGCTATCCTACCAAAGTCTATTTGAGGCAATTCTTCATAAATTTTATCTCCAACTTTTAGTTCGTTGTTGTTAGTGTTAGTTTTTTTTGCTTCATTTAAAGTGATTTCTCTTGCCGGGTCTTCAACTTGCTCTACAATATCTAAAACTTTTTGAATTTTAATATCACCGCTTTCTCTGTCTATTAAAACTTCAATGTTATTATCGTTACCAAATTTGGTTAAAGCTGCTTTTTGAATAGCGCTTTCCATAGAACCAATTACAAGTTCTTTATCTATAGATTTTTCATTTGCGACAGCATCCACTATTCGCAAAAGTTCTTGTTTATCTAGTCCTCTATTTAACATTTTTTAATTCTCCTAAAAAAAAATGGGCTAAAGCCCATTTCGATAGTCTCCAGTAATATTATTTATTTAATTGAAAATTATGGTTTTTTCAAGATTACAATTTAAATAAACCAGCTTTATCAGTTTTTTCCCAAGTAAATTCACCTTTATTAGAGGGTTTTCTGCCAAAATGACCGTATGCAGAGGTCACTTCATATATAGGATTATTTAGTTTTAGCATTTCTCTAATTCCTCTTGGTGATAAATTAAAGTTTTGATCAATAACCCTTTTTACATCCTCTATCTTGTTCGCATCCTCTTCAGCTAATTTTATATAGATTGACAAAGGTTTTGAAACACCGATTGCATAAGCAAGCTGTATTAAACATTTATCAGAAACACCTGCCGATACAATATTTTTTGCCAAGTATCTTGCCGCATAAGCAGCAGATCTATCAACCTTTGTAGGGTCTTTACCGGAAAATGCTCCACCACCATGAGGAGCTGCTCCTCCATAAGTATCTACAATTATTTTTCTACCCGTCAAACCAGTGTCTCCATCTGGACCTCCTATTATGAATTGACCAGTTGGATTTATATAAATTTCTTTATCCTCTAAATCTTTTACATATCTTTCAGGTATAGATTTTTTTATATATGGTAAAATTAAATCTTTAACTTTTTCTTGATTAAGATCTTTGGAATGTTGAGTCGATATTACTACTGAAGTAACTTTTTCTGGTTTATGATCTTTATATAACATGGTAACTTGACTTTTTGAATCAGGTTCAATACCTTTCAAGACTCCTTTTTTTCTATCTTCTGCCATTAATCTTAAAATTTTATGTGAATAATGAATAGGCGCAGGCATTAAGTCATCTGTTTCTTTGCAAGCATAACCAAACATAATCCCTTGGTCTCCCGCTCCTTCGTCCTTATTATCTTTTGAGTCTACTCCCATCGCTATATCAGTAGATTGTTCGTGTAAAAATGTTTCTATATTGGCTGTTCTCCAACTAAAACCTTTTTGATCATAACCAATATCTTTTATGCTTTCTCTTACTTTACTTATAATTTCTTCTTTTTCTATTTTTGGTCCTCTAATCTCCCCTGCCAATACTACTTTATTAGTTGTTGTAAGAGTTTCACAAGCTACTCTAGAGAATGGATCTCTCGATAAATACGAGTCAACGACCATGTCTGAAATTCTATCACATACTTTATCTGGATGGCCTTCTGAAACAGACTCACTGGTAAATAAATATTTGTTTTGCATTAGTTTTTGTTTTTAAAAATAAAAAAGATTAATAGATTTGTAAATAAAAGAGTAAAAAATATCAAATCATTTTTATTTTTATATTTTGACTTTAATAGAGGAATATTCATTTCTATATTTCCTGCCTCATAAGTATTCAATTTTTTAGTTACTTCTCCTTTGTTATTGATAATAGCACTTATTCCTTTATTTGCTGATCTGGCTAAAAATAAGTCACTTTCAATAGATCTAAAAATTGCTTTTGCAAAATGTTGATGTGGACCGATTGAATTACCAAACCACCCATCCTCCGAAATGTTGATTACCAAATTTGTTTCATCGCTAGAATTTTGCACAAGTTCAGGAAAAATAATTTCATAACAAATTAAAGGTAAAATATTTAAACCATCAATTATTAAATTTTCTTGAATTTCTCCATTTAGAAATGATCCATAACCCTCAGTAATCTTTTTAAAACCAAATTTACCTAACAACTTTTTGAAAGGCAAAAATTCCCCAAACGGTACCAACTTTTTTTTATCATATTTAGATAATATCTCTAACTTATTATTAACAATTATGAGACTATTAAAATATTCTCCCGAGTCATTACCTTTTGTGTTGATACCAAATAAAATTAAATGTTTTTTTCCAAAGTTATTTTTTATAAGTTTATTAAAATTATAAATTTCATCATAACTAAATCCTGTAAATATACCTTCTGGCCAAATAAATAATGTTGTCTTATTTTTATCTGGTTCACTGTATCTTATGAGTTTTTCTACTTTATTTCTTATTTCTTCTATAGGTGTATTATATTTTAACTCAAAATTTGGAGAAACAACTTTAGTATAAATTTTTTTATCATTGCTTATATAATTTATTAATGCCTTGTTTTTATTGATAGAAAAGGTCCCATAAATATAAATTGTTAAAATTAAAAGAAATGTAGAACTAATTATTAATAAGTTTTTTTTAAAATTGTTTTTAAAAAATAAAACAGCTGGAACAGTAAAAATTACTATAACTAAAAAATTAAATGCGAAAAGCCCTAGAAAGTTGAGAATCTGCAAAACTTCTGTAAGCCAGGACCAACTGTAACCCCATAAATTCCAAGGAAAACCAGATAGAATTTTTGCTCTTATATAATCTGATAAAGCAAAAGCTCCAGAAAATAATAAAATTGATTGTAAATTATAATTTAAAAAATGGCCTACTATTAAAGTCGTAATGCCACTGAAAAAACTTAAAAAAAAAGGTATCAATATTAAAGCAAAAGGAATCAAAAAATTAAAACTTTCATCAAAAGTTAAAGAGTAAGTTATCCAGAAAATCCCACTTAAATAAAAGCCAAAGCCAAATATAAAACCAGCTAAAAATAAATTTTTACGATAAGGTTTTTCTCTATAAGTACTTTTAGATTTTTTTTTTATATATACAATAAGTAAAAAAAAAACTGGTAATAAAAAAAAGTTAATAAATGACAAGTTAAAAGGTTGAAAAGAAAATACTGTAAGCGACCCAATGCAAAAAGGTAAAATATATAATACTGCTATTCTATTACTTAAAATCTTTGCTAACATTTAATTTATATAATTAAGATATCTCTCTTCTACTTTGCGCATTATATTAAAATCTTTTTTCTTTTTATGTTTATGCCCAAATAAATGTAAAAGCCCATGAATCCAAATTTTATTTAATTCATTTTGAAATTCACCTTTATCATCTTTATTTTTTATTTTATAAAGATTAATAATTATATCTCCCAAGAAGACTTTTTTCTCTTTTTTAATTTTTTTATTTAAGTCTTGTCTATTATAAAATGGGAAGGACAAAACATCAGTTGATTTATTCTTTTTTCTAAACTTTTTGTTTAATTTTTTTATACCTGATGTATCTGATAAAAGTAAATTACAAGTTAATGATTTTTTTTTGTATAATTTATTTTTTTTATTTAATAATCTAATTTTTTTATTGATAAAAATATGTGGATTTTTTAAATATTTTTTCCAAATTTCATTTTTTAAAATTACATTAATTTTTATCATCAATGTTTTTTTTTTGATACGCTTGAATAATTTTTGACACTAATGGATGTCTTATTACATCGTTATGATCAAATTCTATGATTTTGATTTCGTTCAAATCTTTTAAAATTTCTTTTGATTTAATCAAGCCAGATTGAGACTTGTTTATTAAATCTATTTGAGTAGGGTCTCCATTTACTACTAGTTTAGAGTTTTCTCCTATTCTAGTTAAAAACATCTTTATTTGAGTTTCTGTAGCGTTTTGAGCCTCATCTAATATGGCAAAACAATTTTTTAATGTTCTTCCTCTCATGAATGCAAGTGGAGCAATTTCGATTTCCCCATTTTCAATTTTTTTGTCTATTTTATCTGCACCAAATAATTCATATAATGCATCATAGAGAGGTCTTAAATAAGGGTCGACTTTTTCTTTCATGTCTCCAGGTAAAAAACCTAATTTTTCTCCTGCTTCAACAGCTGGTCTAGATAAGATTACTCTTTCTATTTTTTTTTCCATTAATAAGGTAACCGCAACAGAAACAGCTAAAAAACTTTTTCCTGTTCCAGCTGGTCCAACAGAAATTACAATATCATTTTCTTTAAGAGCTTTTATATACTCAGACTGTTTTTCTGATCTAGCTATTACTGATTTTCTTGGCGTTTTAATTAGCTGATTAAATGACTTTACATTCGATTCATCTAGTTTCATATTTTTTTTAACAGACAACATTATATCGCTTTTTTCAATAAGATGAGTCAAAAAATATTTATCAATTAGGAATTTAATTGCTTCTGTGAAATCTTTTAAATTCTCCTTTTTTCCCTTACAAGTAATTGAGTTTCCTCTAAAAAAAACATTTGTTTTTGTTAGTCTTTCTAATTCTTTTAAATTCTCATTAAACTCACCTACAATTAACATAAGTATTTCGTTATTGATGATTTGTATATTAACTGTTTCTTTGTCGATTTTTTTAATAATTAAGTTTTGATCTAATTTAGAAATTTCCGACATAAATTATGCTGCACAATCTTTTTGTTTCAAATCTAAAATAACTTTTCCAAATAAACTATTCTGGTTGTAATGAAGAATTCCGATATCTTTAATTTTACCAACTAAACTTTCTTTACTATTAACAATGACGGAATTTGAAAATTCGTCTCTTCCAAAGTATTGGTCTGTACTCTTAATTTTATTTTCGAACAATACTTTAACATTAGTATTTATAAGTTTTTTTCTATAGTCTTTCTTTATTTCATTAGCTTTTTTCTGAAAAAAAAATAATCTTTCTTTAGCAATTATGTTGTTTACTTCCTTTAATTTAGCTGCAGGTGTTCCCGGTCTTGGACTAAAAATAAATGAATAAGTATTAATAAATTCAACCTCTTTTATTAATGATATAGTTTTATCAAAATCACTCTGCGTTTCCCCAGGATAAGCAATTATAAAATCACTAGAAAACTTTATAGACGGCTTTTTTTTTTTAAGCTTTGCAATAATTTCAAGATATTCATCTATTGTATGATTTCTATTCATGTTTTTAAGAATTTTTGATGATCCGCTTTGCACAGGTAAATGGACTAGCGGCATTAGTTTTTTACACTCACCATGTGCCTCTATTAAATCATTTGAAAAATCTTTCGGATGTGAAGTTGTGTATCTAATTCGTTCTAAATCTTTTATTTCGTTTAGTGAGATTAATAAATCAGAAAAACTTTTATTTCCATATTTATAAGCATTTACATTTTGTCCCAATAAAATAATTTCTTTTGCACCGTTGTCCACAAGTTGCCTGGTCTCTTGTATTATTTCATTAATGGATCTAGAGTATTCAGGTCCTCGTGTGTAAGGGACTACACAAAATTTACAAAATTTATCGCAACCTTCTTGAATAGTTAAAAATGATGAAATTTTACAGTTAGAATTCTTAATTAAATTTATTTGATCAAATTTTTCTATTACTTCAAATTCTGTTGAGTTAACCTTGATACTTTTGTCTTCAATATCTAAAATAATTTTATTTACTTGATGATAAGATTGCGGCCCAATAACAGCATCTATATATTTATCTTTTTTCAATAGTATTTCTCCTTCCGCCTGGGCCACACAACCGGTTATTAAAACAATTGGTTTTTTTTTATTTCTAAATACTTTTTTAACTCTACCTACCTCATGATAAACTTTTTCTGTTGCTTTTTCTCTAATATGACATGTGTTAAGGACATAACAATCTGCCTCCTGAATATTATCAGTTGAAGAATAATTTATCTTTTTTGTAAATTGTAAAATACGATTGCTATCGTATGCATTCATTTGACAACCTAGTGTTTTGATAAATATTTTTTTTGACAATTTACTTTTTTATTTTTGAACCATAAAGTTCTAATTTATGATCAACAAGTTTATAGCCCAGCTTTTTAGCTACTTCATTTTGTAATTTTTCAATTTCTTTATCGACAAATTCAACTATTTCGCCACTGTTTATATCAATCAGATGATCGTGATGTTCGTCCGGAGATTGTTCGTATCTTGCTTTACCTCCTTTAAAATCATGTTTCTCAACAATGCCGGATTCCTCAAATAATTTTACAGTTCTATAAACTGTAGCTATGCTTATCTTGTCATCAACCTCTGAAACTCTTTTGTGTAACTCGTCTACATCAGGATGGTCTTTTGCACCGTATTTATCTTTTGAGTCTGACATTACCTGAGCAATAACTTTTCTTTGATCGGTAAGTCTTACACCTTTTAATTTACATTTTTCTTCAATAGCGTTCATAATTTTTTAATTTAACTCAAATATAGTGGTTTTATCAATTTTTTTTCGATTAAATTTTTATGAATTAAATTTTCAATATTTTCAAGCGAAAATCCAGGTAAATCGGAGTTTTTAAATCCGCATAGATTTATATTGTTAGATAATCTCATGCCTTTTGCAACAGATAAGGCTACCCTTATAGTTGAAAAACTACCAGGCCCATAATTAACTAAAACTGAAAATTTTTCATCTATTCTTGCTTTGTGTTTACTAGTTAGATTAAATATAGTTGATACTAACAATTCATTATTTTCAATTTTAGTTTGAAAATCATGTTTAAAAAATTTATTGTCTATTCTTAAACCAATTTTATCGTTTTGACCTGTGCAATTTATTATTAAAAAATCTTTAATCATCTCTCTCTTTATAATTTTTTTATTTCCTCAAAACAAATTATATTCAACAACTTTAACAAAAAATATTGATGATTTCGGTTTAATAGCATTAATGTATCACAGATTTGAAGAGAATAAATACCCGTCCACAAATATTAGGATTAATGATTTTAAAGAACATTTAAGGATGATTAAAGATCAAAACATTGAATTTATTAATCCAAAAAAATTCAAGGAGGAAATTATTTATCATAAAGATAAAAGAAAAATTCTTCTTACAATAGATGATGCTTTTTTATCATTTTATAAAAATGCATGGCCAATCTTAAAAAAAGAAAGAATCCCATTTATATTATTTGTAAGTACAAGAGAAGTTGGAGCGTTTAATTATATGTCTTGGAAACAAATTAAAGAACTTTATGATGAAGATTTTGTAGAAATTGGAAATCATAGTCATTCTCATGAGTATCTTGTAGATGAAGACTATTCTATAATTAAAGATGATATTATTCAATCAATCAAAATTTTTAGAGACAAACTTGGAAAAAATTCTGAGTTTTTTTCTTATCCATTTGGAGAATATAGCTTAGAATTTAAAAAAATTATTCAGGACTTAAATTTTAAATATTCTTTTGGACAACATTCAGGGGTAATAGATGAAACAAAAGATTTTTTTGAACTTCCTAGGTTTCCAATAAATGAAAAATATGGTGATCTCAAAAGATTTTCAACATTAATAAAAACTTTACCACTGAAATATAAACGTATACTTCCTGATGAAAAATACTTAATCTCTTCTAAAAATCCCCCAAATATCAAAATTGAATTTTATGAAGAATTAAAAAATATAAATTTAATTAACTGCTACTCTAATGAAGGAAATATTTGGAGAAAATCCAAAATTAACGTCCTAGATAATAAAAATTTGGTAATAGAAATTAATGAAAAGTTCATAGGGGAGAGAGGTAGAGTTAATTGTTCTTTAAGAGAGAAAAATGGATTTTGGCGTTGGCTAGGAATTCAATTCGTGCTTGCTAGTTAATAATTTTATAAATTAAGTCCGTTTCTTTTAACTGAATTAAACAATTTAACCGTTTCAAAATCTGCTAAACGGTTTTGAGTTATTATTTGCTCCAAAATTTTTGTATATTGAGATCCTGTCTGTGCATAATTATTAAGCGTTTCAGTTAATTTTAGACCAGCAATTTTTTTATTTCTTTTTCTTAGATCATTTCTTTTATCACGGAATTTTTTATAACTTTTATGAGTATTCAAATTATTAAGATATGATTTTACTGAGGCCCTCAATATAGGAAATCTTAAGATTTTATGTTTTTTAGACTTATCTTTAAGCAAAGGCTCAATTCCATTTCCGGTCCATGTCCACTGTCCAAAAATTGCGTTGCCTTCTAGTGCAAACCTAGAAGTTCCCCAACCACTTTCTTTAGCGGCCTGAGCAAGAGCAATTGAATTTGGAACTATGTCCATTCTGATTTTAAGTTGCTCTACACTTCCTTTTTTAACTTTATATTCTAGAAATTTTTGTCTTAGCCACTGTTTTTCCTCATCAGTGGTTATTCTTTTTGAAGTTATTTTATTTAGTTTAAATCTATCATCTAATATTTTTTCATTTTCAGCTACAATTAGTGGAAGAACAATTTTAATGAAAGTTTCTTTTTTCAATTTCGGACTTTGGATTTCATCAAGATCTTTAGGAAATTGTGTAAAATAAATTGGTTTTACCAATTTTTTATTTCTAACTGTATTTAGATCATACTCAACGTCCTCAAATAAATTTAAAACTGTTTGAGTTTTTAAATTCAAATCTGGTAAAATCAGTTCTGTTGTTTTTTTTTGTTGTTTTTTTTTAATTTCTGGTTTTTTTACTTCAGGTTTTTTAACTAATTTTTTTTCTTTAGGTTCCTTTTTTTTAATATCTTTTTTAATATTTTCATCTTTGACTTCAACAATTTTATTAAATTGTTTTGAATTTTTGAACGTCATACCAGAGATAACAATTGTCGCGACTCCTACAATCACAAAAAAACCAATGATAGCTTTTCTCCCATTAGCTGAGTTTATTTTTTGGTTATATATACTGTTAAATAATTCTGTTAAAAGATTTGTGATAACAAGATAAATAGAACTGCCTAGTTTGGGAATTGTATTTAAAAAACTTAACCCTACATTTGCTAATGCTTTCCATAACTTTATCAAATTTGAAATTATTCCATCTTTGATATCAATTTTTAAATTTTCAAACTTCTTTGAAAATCTATTTACAGATCTGTAACTCTCAGATTTTAAATCATCTAGGTCTGACTTAACTTTAGAAAGAGGTTTTGTAAAATTTTCTTTGAAAAAATTCGTTTTTAAATCTTTCGGAATAATAATCTTGTTTTTTTTTAATATTAACTCCAACTGTCCAGTTGTCAGATTTTTTCTTCTTTTTATATATTCTTGAATTTCTTTAACACCGTATATTTCGGCCAGTTCTATTAATTTATCTCTGTAAGTAAGTTTTTTTTTCATTTTAATTTGCCTCTACAGAATTTACCTCTTTTACATAATGTTTTAAGAGATTTTGAACTCCTTGTTTTAGAGTCATAAGAGAACTTGGACAACCTGAACAACTTCCCTGTAACTCAACTTTAACAACTCCTTCTTCGAATGATTTAAATTTAATATCTCCTCCATCTTTTGCAACAGCTGGACGAATTTTAGTGTCTAGTACATCTTTTATTTTTTTTATAGTTTCATCATTTTCTGCAATATCTTTGTTTTCTTTTTTTTCATTTTTTAAAATAGGTTCTTTATTATTTTCAAAATAATGATTCAAATGTGAAATAACCATAGGTTTTAACTCATTCCATGAAATTTCTTTTGTTTTATTTACAGATAAAAAATTTTTCGATAATAAAACTAATTCAACACCCTTGAAATTTAATAATTCTTTTATAAATAAATTGTCTATGATTTTTATATCGCTTTTTTGAAACTCTTCTGTCCCTACTGTTGAGATAATATTCTCAGATAAAAATTTTAATGACTCTGGGTTAGGTGTTGTTTCTGTTTGTATCATTTTAAGTTTATATTATATCAATCCTATTTTTTCACGTATATTCTTTAAGTTCTCCTCAGCTATAATACTGGCTTTTTCAGAGCCTTTTTTTAATATTTCAAGTAAATATGACTTGTCATTCATTAATTTATTTACTTCCTTGCCAACTGGACAAATTTCATTGACTAGAATTTCAGCTAATTTATTTTTAAGGTAAGAGTATTCTTTACCAGACATTTCTTTTACAACCTTATCTAAGCTTACTTTTGATACCTCAGAGTAAATATTTAATAAATTAAAAGCTTCAGGTTTTTTTTCTAATAATTTTAAGTTGTCAGGAATAGACTCCGAGTCAGATTTTGCTTTTTTAATTTTTTTTACAATTTCATCAGCGCTATCTTTAAGATTAATTCTAGAAAAATCTGAATCTTCAGATTTACTCATCTTTTTTGTTCCATCTCTTAGACTCATTACTCTTGAAATATTTTTTGGTATTAATGGTTCTGGCAAAGGAAAAAAGTTCTCACAGTCAAAATCTTTATTAAATTTTTGCGCTATATCTCTTGATAGTTCTAAATGTTGCTTTTGATCTGCTCCAACTGGTACGTGAGTAGCTTTGTATAACAAAATATCCGCTGCCATTAAATTTGGATAGATATATAATCCAACACTTGCTTTTTCTTTGTCTGAACCTGCTTTATCTTTAAACTGTGTCATTCTATTTAACCACCCTACTCTAGATACACAATTAAAAATCCAAGCTAATTCAGAGTGACATGACACTGACGATTGATTGAAAATTATACTTTTATTTGGATTAAGTCCTGATGCTAAAAAACTAGCAGTAGTTTCTAAAATATTATTCTTAAGTTCATTTGGTTTTTGAAAAACAGTTATTGCATGCAAATCAACAACACAATAAATACATTCTGTCTCTTTTTGTAAGGAAACAAAATTTTTTAATGCCCCTAAATAGTTTCCAAGATGTAAATTACCAGTCGGTTGAACACCAGAAAATACTAATTTTTTTTGATCCATACTAATTTGTTTTAAAGTTTTTAGTTTTTAACAATCCAAATAAATAACACGATATCAAATAAACAGCTCCAACAAAACTAACAATTAATAACAAATAAACAGATTTAAATTTATAGCTATAGTCTAAATAGTCTTCATAGTAATTTAGTGCAAATATTAAAATAAAAGTCATCAAAATCGTACTTAAAATTATTTTAAGTATATTTTTAACCAAATAATTCCTAAGTAATAAAATCCTTTTCTTATAAAGCAAGTAAAGATAGATAAACACTCCTATCCATGTTGAAAGTGATGTAGCTATAGGTATTATGATAAAACCTATCTCGTTAAAAAAAAAGACACTTATCAAAATATTCAAAAGAACAATAAAAGAAGAAATAAAAAACGGTGTCTTTGTATTATTTCTTGCAAAGAAGAAATTTGATAAGATTTTGATTAAAGCAAAAGCAGGAATACCATAACCAAAATAGTACAACGCTGAGGCAGTCATTTTTACGTTTTCAATATTAAATGATCCATATCCAAATAATGCGTTTACAATTTCCTTTGATGCTAAAAGCAAACCTAAACTTGCTGGTATTGAAAATAAGAGTGAAAGCTCAATTGACCGACTTTGTATTTTAGAAATTTTTGAAATATTTTTCTGTGTAAATGCTTTAGATAAAATTGGTAAAGAAACTGTTCCTACAGCAATACCTGCTATAGCTAAATTAATTTGATAAATACGATCCGCATAATATAAATACGATACTGCACTTGTTTGAAAAGAAGCTATAATCGTTCCAACTAAAATATTTATTTGTGTAACTCCTGAAGATAAAATACTTGGTAAAAGTTTTTTATAAAACAATTTTACTTTGTCGCTTATTTTTCTTTTAAATATTATTGATGGTTTATAATATTTTTTTGTGCAAAATGCTAAAAATACTAATTGAATTATTCCGGCTAATGTAACTCCAAAAGATAACTGTTTAGCGTAGTTTAAATTTAAAAAATAAGAAATTAATAATCCTGCTATTAAAATGATATTTAATATAATAGGTGCTGCTGCTGCAGCAGCAAATTTATTATTTGAATTTAAAATTCCTGAAAAGAAAGAAGAAATACTTACAAATAATAAAAATGGAAACGTAATTTTTGTAAATTCTACTGCAAGATTAAATTTCTCACTATTATCGTAAAAACCCGGTGCTACAAGGTAAACTAAATAAGGTGTAAATATTTCAACAAGCAAAATTATAAAAAAAATAACTAGGACAAGTAAACTTAAAACTTCATCAGCAAATTTTTTACCTATAATTCTACCTTTCTCTTTTGCTGAAACATAGCTAGGTATAAATGCTGCATTAAATGTACCTTCGGCAAATAAACGTCTAAATAGATTTGGAAGTCTGAAAGCAACGAAAAAAGCATCGGCAAACATTGATGCTCCTAAAAATATTGCAATTAAGATATCCCTGAGATAACCTAGTATTCTACTTAATAAGGTAAAAAAACTAAAAATATACGTTGATGACAGTAAGTTCATACAAATTCTAAATTAAGCCACAAATAACAAATAAATAATGCAACATAATAAGTTATATTACATGCTCATAATTTAAATGACAAAAAAATCCAAAATTGATCATTATTCTGATAAAGAGGCTCTTGATTTTCAT
>MDTB01026516.1_pt1 | contig 13752 bp, 10 predicted proteins | sample 811161 | NCBI WGS metagenome assembly MDTB01 (sample SAMN05326650, study PRJNA326480) | marine metagenome | isolation source: seawater | place: Mediterranean Sea | collected 2009
ATTTTAAAAATGCTTCTAACACATTCCCTATTAATACTCCTCAAAATAAGGAAGAATTTTATTACAGGTCGATTTTTAAGGAACATTTTCCAAGCGACGCCGCTGCAAAATCAGTACCCTCTGTACCTTCCGTTGCATGTAGTACACCACAAGCTCTTGAATGGGATGAAGCTTTTAAGAACATGAATGATCCAAGTGGTCGATCTATCTCAAATATACATAATGAATCATATGAATAAAATGTTGATAAGTTTACTATAAATACTGCATGTTTCAGCTTATTTAGCCTATCGTTTTTGTGTATATTTATATACATTCTTTCTTAGCTAAAAATGTCTACAAATAATAATAAAAATCAGTATTCTGCAGATAGTATTCAGGCCCTTGAGGGTATGGAGCATGTTAGGAAGAGACCCTCAATGTATATAGGTGATGTTGGGTCTCGAGGTCTACATCATCTAGTCTATGAAGTTGTTGATAACTCCATTGATGAAGCTATGGCTGGATATTGTTCATCAATCTCAATTGAAATCAATAATGATTCCAGTTTAACTGTTGAGGATAACGGTCGAGGAATACCCGTTGGTATTCATAAAAAGGAAGGTGTATCTGCACTCGAAGTAGTTATGACCAAAATAGGTGCTGGAGGAAAATTTGATAAAGACTCTTATAAGGTATCAGGTGGACTTCATGGTGTTGGTGTATCTTGTGTAAATGCTCTCTCTCAGTTACTTGTAGCAAAAGTTTTCAGAGATGGAAAGGAATATGAGCAATCATATAGTAAGGGAAAGCCATCTGCCCCTGTAAAAGAAATTGGAAATTCAAATAAGACAGGTACTCTTGTCACTTTTACTCCAGATAAAGAAATATTTAAGGAAGTTACTGAATTTGACTATGAAATTCTCTCTAACAGAATGAGAGAATTATCATTTTTAAACAAAGGTCTAACTATTTCTATTAAAGATAATAGAAACAAAAATAAGGATGGAGAAGCTATTTCTGAAACTTTCCTCTCAAAAGAAGGCTTAAGTGAATTTATCAAATATTTAGATAAAGGAAGAGTTCCAATTATAAGTAGTATAATTAAAATGGAAGGTGAAAAAAATGGAATTCCAGTTGAGGTTGCCATGGTATATAATTCCTCATTTTCAGAAAATCTTCATTCTTATGTCAATAATATAGACACTCATGAAGGGGGCACTCACTTGACTGGTTTTAGAAGGGGTCTAACAAATACACTAAAAAAATATGCAGATTCCTCAGGCTTAACTGATAAGCTAAAATTTGACATTTCAAGTGATGACTTCAGGGAGGGATTAACTGCAGTTATTTCTGTTAAAGTTGCTGAGCCGCAATTTGAAGGTCAAACAAAAACCAAGCTTGGAAATAGAGAGGTAAGCTCAGCTGTGTCTCAGTCTGTTTCTCAGATGCTTGAAAATTATCTTGAAGAAAATCCAGAAGATTCTAAAATTATTGTTCAAAAAATAATATTAGCCGCACAAGCCAGAACTGCTGCAAGTAAAGCAAGAGAAATGATTCAGCGAAAGACTGTTATGTCTGGTGGTGGTCTTCCAGGAAAATTATCAGATTGTTCTGAGACTGATCCCTCAAAATGTGAAGTTTTTTTAGTTGAGGGAGATTCTGCAGGTGGAACTGCAAAACAAGGAAGAGATAGGGTTTTCCAAGCAATACTTCCGTTAAGAGGTAAAATACTAAATGTAGAGAAAGCCCAACAACACAGGGTTTTTGAAAATGAGGAAATAAGAAATATTTACACTGCTTTAGGAGTTTCTGTTGGTACAGAGGAGGATAGTAAAGCTCTTAATCTAGATAAATTAAGATATAATAAAATAATTGTTATGTGTGATGCTGATGTTGATGGAAGTCATATCTCAACTTTGATCTTAACATTTTTCTTTAATTACATGAGGGAACTTGTTGAAAGAGGTAATATTTATATTGCAACTCCACCTTTATATCTTGTCAAAAAAGGCAACAAAAAGGTTTATGCCTGGAATGATAACGAAAGAGATGATATTGCAAAAGATTTTGGATCTGGAGTATCAATACAGAGATATAAGGGGTTAGGTGAAATGAATGCAGATCAACTATGGGATACAACAATGAATCCAGAATCGAGAACATTAAGACAAATAACACTTAATAAAGACAATGAAAATGAGGCTCAGGAATGGTTTGCAACTTTAATGGGAGATGAAGTACCACCCAGAAGAAAATTTATTGAGGATAATGCAGTTTACGCTAAAATAGATGTTTAAATATGAAGGTTACAATTGTTGGAGCAGGTAATGTTGGTGCATCTTGTGCAGAATATATATTAATTAAAGAAATTGTAGATGAAATAATCTTACTTGATATAAAAGAGGGATTTGCAGAAGGAAAAGCTCTAGATCTAACTCAGACAACCTCATCACTTGGGTTTAAATCAAGAGTTAAGGGTGTTACTAATGACTATAATTCTACATCTAATAGTGATATTGTTGTAATTACCTCTGGTATACCAAGAAAACCTGGTATGACAAGAGAAGAGTTAATTGGAATTAATGCTGATATTGTTAAGTCTGTCTCAGAGAACTTATTGAGACACTCACCTCAAGCTATAATTATTGTAGTATCTAATCCAATGGATACTATGACATATCTAATAAATAAATCTTTTGATATTTCAAAGAATCGAATAATAGGAATGGGTGGTATCCTTGATAGTTCCAGATTTAAAACATATATTTCTCTAGCTACAAATATTTCTCAACATGATATTGAAGCAATGGTTATAGGTGGACATGGAGACACAACAATGATTCCCTTAACCTCAGTTTCAAAATGTAATAATAAATTTTTATCAGAGATTGTATCAGATGACGTAATTAAAAATATTTCTGCTGAAACCATGATAGGTGGAGCTACTTTAACAAGATTGCTTGGTACTTCAGCCTGGTATGCCCCTGGTGCCTCGGTTTCATATTTAGTAAATGCCATAATTAATGATACAAAAGAAATACTTCCATGTTCTGTTTATTTGGAGGGTGAATATAATAGTAGTGATCTATGTATAGGTGTTCCTGTAATAATTGGTGTGAACGGCTTTGAGGAGGTAGTTCATTTAGACATAAATAAAAAAGAAATGGAAATGTTCGAAAATAGTGTCAAAGCAGTAAAACAAACAAATTTAGCCTTAAATGGTTTAATTTAGATATAGTTGTTTGTTCAACATTCAAATGTTATATTTGCAGGCATTAAAATTATATCATGCAAGGAAATTCACTAATTAAGACTTTTGCGATTTTATTTGGTATTGTTAGTATTTACCAACTTTCTTTCACTTTCATATCTTCAACTCTTGAGAGTAAAGCAAAAAAAGCTGCTATTGAAAAGATTTCCGAAGATGAGATTTCTTTTGCAGAAAAAAGATCTAGTGAAGAAATAAGATTTCTTGATTCCATTGGTGATCTTCCTGTATTAATGTACTCTTCTTATAATGATGCTAAGCAAAAAGAATTAAATCAAGGATTGGACTTAAAAGGAGGTATTAATGTTATTTTACAAATTTCAATCAAAGATCTTCTAAATGGACTTTCTGAAAATTCTAATAATGAAAAATTCCTTCAATCACTTATTGATGCTGATGAGCTTCAAAAACAGTCTGATCAAACTTATTTAGAGTCTTTTTTTGATGCTTTTGATTCAAATTCCAATACAACTCCACTAACCTCTCCAGATATTTTTGGTAACAGGACATTAAGTTCCGATGTCACATTTGATACATCAGATGATGATATGAAATCAATTTTAAGGACCAAAATAGATGAATCCATAATTTCTGCATTTGAGGTTTTAAGAAAAAGAATTGATAAGTTTGGAGTTACTCAACCTAATATTCAGAGGCTTGGTAACTCTGGCAGAATTCTAATTGAATTACCCGGTGCAAAAGATGTAGATAGAATTCAAAATTTATTGCAAAGCACTGCTCAATTAGAATTTTGGGAAACCTTTAAAAATGATGATTTACTTAATTTTTTTGTTTCTGCTGATCAGTTTCTATCCTCAATTGAAGCAGATGCTGAAATTGAATCTAGTAAATCTGACATAGACGATCTTTTATCAGAAGTCGAAGAAACATCTGATTCAATTCAAACTACATCTAATCCACTTTTAAGTCTAGTTCGTGCATATAGTTTTCAGGGAGGGCCAATTATTGCTAGATTTTCACCAAGAGATCAAGAACTAGTAAACTCATATTTATCTCTCCCAGAAGTTAGAAAATTACTTCCAAGAGAATATAGATATGCAAAATTTTTATGGGGTAAACAAGATACCGACGGACTTACAAGCTTATATGCTATAAAATCAAATAGAGATGATGCACCTCCTTTGAGTGGAGGAGTTGTTGTTGACGCTTCACAAAGCTATGATGCAGTTGGAAATGCAGCAGTCTCAATGCAAATGAATGCTCAAGGTGCAAGAATATGGGAAGATTTAACTGGTGTAGCATATGCACAAAACTCAAATATTGCAATCGTATTAGATGATATTATTTATTCTGCTCCCGGAGTTACTAGAGGTGCCATTAGTGGGGGAAGGTCAGAGATTACAGGTGATTTTGATTTAAATGAGGCAATTGACTTAGCAAATGTTTTAAGAGCAGGAAAGTTACCAGCTTCAGCTTCTATTATACAATCTGAAGTTGTTGGTCCTTCTCTCGGTCAAGAAGCAATAGATAGTGGTGTATACTCTTTCTTAATAGCATTGACTTTTGTTTTGATTTGGATGATATTTTATTATGGACCTTCAGGTATATTTGCTGACATAGCACTTATACTTAATATTGTCTTAATATTTGGTGTTCTTGCTGGATTAGGTGCTGTTCTTACTCTTCCTGGAATTGCAGGTATTGTATTGACTATAGGTATATCAGTCGATGCTAATGTACTTATTTTTGAAAGGGTCAGAGAGGAACTAAGAAAAGAAAAGGGCTTGAAACAATCAATTAATGATGGATTTAATAATGCACTATCTTCAATTTTAGATGCAAATATTACAACAGGGCTTACAGCACTTGTTTTATATATTTTTGGAACAGGTCCTATTAAAGGTTTTGCAACAACTTTATTGATTGGTATTGCAACGTCATTATTTACTGCAATTTTTATAACTAGACTTTTAATTGACAATAAGGTATTTAAGTCAGGAAAATTATCATTTTCAACAAAATCAACAAAGGACTTATTTAGTAATTTAAAAATCAAGTTCTTAGGAAAAAGAAAAGCTACATATTTAATTTCTGCGATTCTTTTATTAATTAGTATTAGCTCTCTTTTATTTCAAGGTTTAAATCAAGGAGTTGATTTTTTAGGTGGTAGATCGTACATTGTTAGGTTTGACAAAGAAGTTAAATCTTCTGATATTGAATCAACTTTAAATAATGCATTTGGAAGTGCTGAAGTTAAAACTTTTGGATCATCCAATCAGCTAAAAATTACAACTAAATACAAGGTGGATCAAGAAGGTCTTGTTGTTGACGATGAAATCAAAAACATTCTTTTTAATAATCTTGGTGAACAGTTTAATAATCAGATTTCATATAGCGAATTTACAGCTGGTGAAGAATTAGGTATCATGTCAAGTATTAAAGTTGGTCCTACAATTGCAGATGATATCAAACAAAATTCTGTGTGGGCTATTTTTGGTTCTCTAATTATCGTTTTCTTTTATATTCTCTTGAGATTTCAAAAATGGCAATTTTCTTTAGGTGCAGTCTCAGCAGTATTTCATGATGTTTTAATTGTACTTGGTATTTTTTCACTTACATATAAAATAATGCCATTTAATATGGAAATAAATCAAGCATTTATTGCTGCTCTTTTAACAGTCATTGGTTACTCACTTAATGATACAGTTGTTGTATTTGATAGAATAAGAGAGTTCTTTAGGATACATAAATCTTGGGATAATGAAACCACTGTAAATACTGCATTGAATAGTACACTCAGCAGAACACTTAATACATCTTTAACAACACTTATAGTTTTGACAGCTATATTTATTTTCGGTGGAGAATCAATTAGGGGATTTATGTTTGCTTTAATTATTGGAGTAATGGTTGGTACATATTCTTCAGTATTTATAGCTACACCAATCATGTTTGATTCATACAAGACAAGATCTTAATTTATTTTTGGATTCTTATTTATTACAATAAGAAATAAAATGCCTATAGCAATAAAGGGAATACTTAACCACTGACCAGTAGATAGACCTGGAAGAATTGTCTCAATACCACCCTGACTTTCTTTTACAAATTCAACAATGAATCTAATAGAAAATAAACCAATTAAAAAATACCCGAATAATTTTCCTTCCCTTTCTCTAATTGACACTTTTTGGTATAAAATATAAAGTATAATAAAAAGAGATATATATCCAAATGATTCATACAATTGAGCAGGATGTCTAGGTAAGACTTCACCTCTATTTTCAAATATAACTCCCCATTCATTATTAGTGTATTTTCCAAGAATTTCAGAATTAAAAAAATTACCAATTCTAACAAAAGCACCGCCAATCGCAGTTGGAATTGTTAGTCTATCAAATATCCATAGAAGACTCTTGAATTTGTATTTTCTTTTAAATATTAATAGACCAATAGTCATACCTATTGCAGCTCCATGACTTGCTAATCCTCTAAATCCTGTAAATTTATAACCATCAATTAATCCTAATATCGATGAATTCGGGGACTCCTGAATAGGTAATAATATTTCAATTAAATGATTTTGATAATATCCCCATTGATAAAAAAAAACTTCTCCTAACCTTGCTCCAAGAAAAACAGATAGGACTAGATAAATTAATAATGGATCCAAATATTTTTCATTTACTTTCTCTTTTGCAAAGAAAGACTTAACCAGATTATACCCGACAAGAAACGCAAGTATAAACATCAAACTATATATGTAGACTGGAAAGCCAAATATTTCAAATGACTCTGTAGGGGACCATCTAATCTGAGAAATTATCATATTTTAAATATAACTATAATTTATGGTACAGGATCATAGCCACCTTTAAATAGCGAATTACATTTAATAATTCTCTTTACCGTTAAAAAAGTACCCTTAAAAACACCATGTTTTTTTAGTGCAATAATACCATATTCAGAACATGTTGGAGTGTATCGACAATTACTCCCTAATAATGGAGATATAAAAATCCTATATGTTTTAATTATTAATATAAAAGGGAAAGCTAGTACTCTGCTAATTTTTGTCATTAACCTTTATACCTAATTTGTTTAATTTGTTTCTTATTGAGTCTGATAAATCAAAATCTTTTTTTGCCCTTGCATCATTTCTAATGCTTAGTAATATTTCAAGAATAGAATCATTATCTGATGTTAACTTATTGTAATTTATACCTAATATTTCATTTAGGAGAGTGTCAAATACACCTAAAAAATAATCTTTATCTCTAACTCCTAACTCTCCAATTCTTTCGATTTGACTGATTAATTTTGAAGAATTAAAAATTTCAGCAATTAACATAGGTGTATTAAAATCATCATTCAAACAATCAAAACACTTTTTTTCCCATTCCTTAATTTGATTAAAAAATTTATTATTATTTTTTTTTGAAGCCTCAACATTATTTAATCTATCTATTATCTCTACAAGCCTTTCAAAACCTTTTTCAGATGCCTGAATTGCATCTTCACTAATATCTAATTCATTTCTGTAATGAGCTTGAAGGAAAAAAAATCTTACGGTATTTGGGCTATATGGTTTTGAAAAAAAATTATTTTTACCAGAAAAAAGTTCATCTGGTAAAATATTATTATCAAGAGATTTAGACATTTTTTTATTATTTAATGTCAGCATGTTAGTGTGTATCCAAAACTTTGCAGGTTGCTTTCCAGTATATCCAACTGCTTGGGCAATCTCACAATCATGATGAGGAAATTTTAAATCTATTCCACCTCCATGAATATCAAATTCATCACCAAGATATTTATTACTCATTGCTGTACACTCTAAATGCCATCCAGGAAATCCATAACTCCAAGGTGATTTCCATTTCATTAGATGATTTTTTCCAGCTTTCTTCCAGAGAGCAAAATCATACTCATTTTTTTTATCATCTTGACTTAATAAAGTCCTTGATTTAGATTTAATTTTATCCAAGTTTCTTCCTGAAAGCTTTCCATAAGAATCAATCTCATTGTAATTTGAAATATCAAAATATACAGAACCATTTGAAATATAAGCGAGATTTTTTTTAATGAGGTCCTCTATTATAAGAATTTGCTCTGTAATATGACCCGAGGCTATAGGTTCAATGCTGGGATTTAATACATTCAATTTTTTAATAACTTCTCTAAAACTATTTGTGTATTTTTGAGCTATTTCCATCGGTTCAAGTTGCTCAACTTTAGCTTTTTTTGAGATTTTATCTTCACCATTATCTTCAAGATGACCAACATCTGTTATATTTCTCACGTATCTTACATTGTACCCAAGATATTTTAGGTATCTGAAAATAATATCAAACGATATAAATGTTCTACAGTTGCCAAGATGAACGTTGCTATAAACTGTTGGCCCACATACATACATTCCAACAGTGTTATCTTTTAAAGGTTTAAATATTTCTTTAGAACTTGTAAGTGAATTATATATATTTAACTTTTGTGGCATTCATTAAAGTTCAGACTCAAGTTTAATATAGTCTAAAAACTCTCTTTTATATTTGTCTTTTTTGAATTTACCTCCAAACTCAGATGTTACAGTACTAGAGTTTATATCTTTTATTCCCCTTGAATTAACACATAAATGTTTAGCATCAATTACACATGCAACATTATCAGTATTAAGGACTTTTTGAAGATCCCTAACTATCTGGATAGTAAGTCTCTCTTGAACTTGTGGCCTTTCAGAATAATATTTAACAATTCTATTTATTTTAGATAATCCAACAACATTACCATTTGATATGTAAGCAACATGAGCAAGACCAACAATTGGTAGTAGATGATGTTCACAAGTAGAGTATAAAGTAATATTTTTTTCAACTAACATTTCACCATAGTTATATTTGTTCTCAAATGTTGACATTTCTGGTCTGTTTTTTGGATTTATTCCAGAAAATATTTCATTTACAAACATTTTTGCTACTCTTCTAGGAGTTCCTTTTAAACTATCATCGGTTAAGTCCATTCCTAGAATATCTAAAATTTCATAAACCTTTTCTTGAATTAGAGTTATTTTGTCTTTATCATCTATATCAAATGCACCCTCTTTCAAAGGAGTGTTCTCTGACTTAGATCCAATGTGATTATCACCAATAGCATCTATTTCTTTATCTAATAATTCTTGTAGTTTCATTTTTAAAAATTTGAGTTACACAAAGATAGAAATTATCAAGTTAAAACGAAGTTAAAGTTTAATTGAAAATGAAGTGTAAACAGCAAAAGTATCTTGGTTTATATCATATCTATCAGTTAGCCCTTGTGAATATAGTCTGTTCCTACTAAATTTATCTATTTTGGATATTCCAATATCGAAATCCAAATAACCATAATTTATTCCAATACCTAAAGTCAAACCATTAACTTTATTTTTCAAATTAGAGTCAGGCCCCTTGTAAGTAAAATATCCTGCTCTTAAATTTATATTTTTAAGTCTATATTCTCCTCCTATTCTAATTGATTCAGAAACACCAGCCATTTTATTTTTTATTGACATGTTTAAAGAATTTAAATAAGAATCTTTACCATTACCATCATCAAATTCTGTTTTGTCAAATTGGGTAATCTCATAATCGAAACTAATTAAACCTTTTGTACCAAAAATATAAGCAAAACTAAAAAGTGATTTTGAAGGTAACTTAATTTTATACTCATCATAAATATTTATTGTGTTTGGATCAATTCTATATGTTGTTAAACCATCCTTTTCAATTATATCTGTTTCAATAAGTTGACTGTTTTCCTCTTTAATATTCAATGAAGTAGAGGAAGAATAAGATAATCCAAGTCTTAATTGTTTTATCTTTATTATACTTCCTAATTGGAATGAGAAACCGGTTCCATATGCTAGTAAATCCTCCTTAAAAAATATCCTTTGTACATTTGAATTTTTTGCATACCCATACTCTTCAAAAGTTTTTGTTTCTTCAAATAATGACTCGTGTATGTTAATATTAAGTCCAGTAAAAAAATGATTATTAACAGAAAACCCTATATTAACACTGTGCTTGAAATGATTACCTCTTCTATAAATTTCTAGATTTTGATTAAGATTATTGTATAAAGCATTAGAAATGTAGTTATTAGACTCATCACCTTTATCATTAATTATGTAGCTTTGAAAGCCTAAAAAAGCTTGTTGATCTGCAAATCCATAGTTATCACCCAGGAAAGTGTATACACTCTGAGTGGTTTCGTCATCATATATTAATAAGTCATTAGTTGGGATACCATCTGCATAATAAAGGAAATAATTATCTATTCCTCTAGTATTTTTTCCAAATAAATTGAAGGAGCTATTATAATCACCTAATTTGTGGTTGTTGTATGCAACTGAAAATCTAGACTTTCTATTTTCATAAACTAGAACAACACCCAGGCCTGCAAAAGAATAGAAATCATTTTCCGATGATGAATTATAATTATTTAGTTTGTTTGAAATCGAAAAATTCTTATAATTTAAAGTAACTCCTAATTCCGAATCTAGAAAAACTGAGGAACTAGCTGGGTTAACTGATACCGCACTTAAATCTCCTCCCAATGCACCAAATGCACCTCCCATTGAGTTAAATCTTGATGTACCCTCATGATAGAAAGAACTATATCTCAATGCGTCTTCAAATGTTTGAGAGTTACAATAAAAGGCTACACTCAGAAAAAAGTATAGATAAAAATATTTTTTGAACATTTAATTTATATTCCCGCTACCTCTAGAACCTCCCGAGCTACCTCTTGAACCCCCTGAACTACCTCTTGATCCTCCGCTTTGCGAGCTAAAACTTCTTCCTTGAACAGCTCCTGATGAACGTGAACCCCCTGAGCTACCTCTATATGAGGAGTTATTTCTAGAAGACCTATTGTTAAAATAGTTTGAACTAGGTGAATTTGAATAATCATAACTTGAAGACCTGTAGACTGGATTCCCTCTTTGGTTAGGATTAACAGATCTAACTTGTCTATATGCTTCTTTAACATAATCGCTCTTAATTTTACTAAGATTAGGAATTGAATTATTTCTATTACTATTTATCGATCTTGAATTACTTCTAGAATAAACACCTGAAAGATTATTATTTAATATTTCTGTGCGATTCATGTTTCTCTCATAAACGTCATAATCATTAGCACCTCTTGTTCTGTTAGTGTAAACGCCCCCGTAATTAACAGTTCTTGAATATAATCCTGATATTTTAACACCTTGATTGTCACCTTTTCTAGAGATTGAACTAGTTGAGTTTTCCTCACCTCTTCTAGACGCAGAGTTGCTAAAACTTACTCTATTTGAATTAGAATAAATATTGTTATACTGATCTTTATAAACAGTTGTATCATAAATTCCTCCGTGACGATAATTCCATGGCATATATCTCCTGTGTCTCATCATGTACCAGTAGTAGCTTCCTGGCGAAGTAGCAAAAGGTGAAAAATAAAAACTATAATGTCTATTAAATGGATAACCCATTTCATACCCAAAAAGATTGTGATAAAATGATGGACTAAAACCATAACCACCGTAACCAAAATAAGGATTAAATCCCATATTAAAATAATATGGGTCTAAATAGTAACTACCAAAATTTGGAAAAAAATTATTAATAACTTCAGTTGACTCAGGATTAGCACCCCATGGAAGATTTTTTGAATCACTATAATCTGATGAGAATGTATTTAAAGATTCATCAACATAATCGTTAAAAACTTCTTCATAGTCAATCCCTCTGTCAGTAGATAAATAAATACCATCACCTTCGTTAAAATAGGATGCTAATTGGTATGAATTACAACTAATAAAGAAAGTTGAAAATAAAATTAGTTTTGGAATCGATAAATACTTTTTCATAGTTAAATTTACAAATAAATTTTAAAAAGTAAATTAGTACTTTTATACACTTTTATGTATTACAAGAATTATGCCAATTATTGTTAAAATTGTTGATAAAATTTATTAAATGAACAAAAAAATTACTCCAAGAAATGTTGACTATTCAAAATGGTATAATGATATTGTTTCTGAGGCAGGATTAGCTGAATCCTCTGATGTTAGAGGATCTATGGTTATTAAGCCTTATGGGTTTGCAATTTGGGAGTTAATGAAAACTCAGCTTGATAACATGTTTAAACAGACTGGTCATGAAAATGCCTATTTTCCTTTATTTGTTCCAAAATCATTATTTGAAGCTGAAGAAAAAAATGCTGAGGGTTTTGCAAAGGAGTGTGCTGTAGTTACTCATTATAGATTAAAAAGTGATCCGATTAAAAAAGGTAAGCTAATCGTTGATCCAGAATCAAAGTTGGAAGAAGAGTTAATTGTAAGACCAACAAGTGAGGCAATAATTTGGAAAACATATAAAAAATGGATTCAATCTTACAGGGATTTACCAATTTTAATAAATCAATGGGCTAATGTTGTTAGATGGGAAATGAGAACTAGACTTTTTCTCAGAACTTCCGAATTTTTATGGCAAGAAGGACATACCGCTCATGCGACAAAAGATGAGGCATTAAAAGAAACAGTACTAATCAATAATATATATTCTGAGTTTGCCGAAAATTTTATGGCTATGCCTGTTATAAAAGGATCAAAATCAGAATCTGAGAGATTTGCTGGAGCTGAAGAGACTTTATGTATTGAAGCATTAATGCAAGATGGAAAAGCATTACAGGCAGGCACATCACATTTTCTGGGTCAAAACTTCGCTAAGGCATTTGATGTAAAATTTGCAAATAAATCAGGGAAATTAGAATATGTTTGGGCAACTTCATGGGGTGTTTCAACTAGACTTATGGGTGCCTTAATTATGTCACACAGTGATGATAAAGGTCTCATACTTCCTCCATTGCTTGCACCAATTCAAATAATCTTAATTCCAATTACTAATTCTGAAAAAAGTTCAAAAAAAATTATAGAAAAGAGTGATAAATTATACAAAGAAATAAAAGAAAAAGGATTAAGAGTAAAAATTGATTCTAGAGAAAATATTAGTTTAGGTTTTAAACTAAATGATTCAGAAGTCAAGGGTATTCCAATGAGAATAGTTATTGGAGAGAAAGAAGTTGAAAAAGATGAATTTGATATTTTTTACAGGTATAATTCTGAAAAAGTCAAAACTAATTTCTCTAAACTATCTTCTATAGTTGAGTCATCAATAAACATAATTCAAGAAGAAATGATTTCAAAATCTAGAGAAAGACTAAAAAGAAATACTCATGAGGTAGATTCATATGATAAGTTTAAAAAATTGATTTCTTCTCAAAGTGGTTTTGTAATAGCTGGATGGGATGGTAATAATGAATCAGAAGAAGCAATTAAAATAGAAACAAAAGCAACAATTAGATGTATCTTAGAGGAATTGGATAAAACAGGCGTTAAATGCATTTATTCTGATAAGCCAGCACGTTACAAAGTAATATTTTCAAAATCTTATTGAAATATTAAAATTTAAATTAAATTTGCACCCTGATTGGCCCGTTCGTCTATCGGTTAGGACCTC
>MDTB01013800.1_pt1 | contig 13751 bp, 16 predicted proteins | sample 811161 | NCBI WGS metagenome assembly MDTB01 (sample SAMN05326650, study PRJNA326480) | marine metagenome | isolation source: seawater | place: Mediterranean Sea | collected 2009
AAAACGGCAAGCGGACATTAATCTATGTAATTTCTCTATGTGCACGGTAAAATATTGATTATTAATGGTTATTATTTAAAAGCTCTATAGCGAAGGCGGCGCGCTTTCAGGTAGTGCCCAGCGCCTCCTTAAGACTTCACTCATGCTTCTTAATAGCTCACATCCTGTCCTCTCTCCCCCTTCCTCAGGCCCAAGGCCAATAACCATTACGCTTGAGCCATCACACCTAAGCCGCGAATCTGCCTCTACTTTTTTCAGCAATTCCCAACCATTCAAATGATTCACGAAAACCCCCTATAATTGGGCCATGGGAAATAGTGCTCTGATTACAGGCGGCTCCTCCGGCATCGGGCTTGCTTACGCTCGATACCTCGACAGCCTAGGTTGGTCACTGGATTTAGCCGCCCAATCCCAGGACCGACTCCTGGGTGCTGGGGCGCTTTTGCAGGGCAAGGTAGGAACGCATTCATTTGACCTAGCCTCGCCCGATGGCGTGGTGCAACTGACAAAAGCAGTCCCAGTTCCCGATCTACTGATTGCCAATGCCGGGATCACTCGAACCGGCTCAGTCGGAGCGCTAAGCCAGTTCGAATCAGCGCAGCTGCAATATCTACTGTGCGGCGGTGTCATCGATCTCGTTCAGTGGGCGGCGCCGGTCATGAAATCACGCGGCCACGGCCGGATTATTATCATTTCAAGTATCGCGGCAGAGACCCCTATGCCAAACTCTTCTGTCTATGCGAGTGCGAAAACCGGCGTCACCGCTTTTGGACGCTCTATTCATGAAGAGCTCAAACCCCACGGTGTCTCTGTCACGATTAGCCTTCCTGGTTACGTTAGGACCAACATTCACGAGCGCGCCGGACTCAACCATTTAAGCCAACAAGTACCCAACTGGATGTGGCTCGATCCTGGGCAAGTCGTCAAAGAAACAGAACTCGCCTCACTCGCTGGCCGCGCAACCATCATCCCCGGCATTATTTATCGAATGACCCGGCCTTTCTTGGGTTCAAAAGCAGCGAATGCGGCCTGGCGAGCCCTAACCAAACGTCGCCGCAATCCTTCAAGCCGCTAGCCCCAATCAGCCAGTTGTCATCCTCCAATGGCGACAACCAGAGGTCTGCGCCCTACTGTCGCGATACATCATTAAAAATTAGCCTAAGAAATTCATCGAAATGACCTGACTTTTTTAGCTCGCGCTGAGGCACTCAGCCCCTTTAAACTCAGCCATTATCAGTCTTGATCAACCACACTGATGCTTGTGAGGCATCGACTGATTGGATATCGTTAACCAGCTTAACTTTGGAGCCTTCGATGAAAGCGATTAAATTTCTATTTTCACCGCCCGTTTTTGGACTGGGATTCATGGGCCCCCTCATTGCCGAGCTAATTGTGCTGGCGGAATTCAACCTCCCATCGGGGGTTCCGCTGATCGCAGGACTGATCATTGGCGGCAGCCTTGGCCTGATGGCCCAGGCACGGGGCAGTTGGGTCTGGGTAAAGCCCTCATGAGCGCCGCACTATCGCGCGCCGAGCTCGAGGCGTTATCTGGACCCGAACTGGATACCTTAGAACGACAGATCGCCGGTCGATATATGCACAGAATCCCATGGAGCGCAGTCGCTTGGGGTCTGGGCAATCTCACCATTTGGCTGTCGCTCTGGCCACTCGTATTGTTTGATATCTTACCCATCGCATGGGCATTCCCAATCGCAGTGCTCAGCGTCGCGCTCAGTTACTTGCCGTCCCACGAGGCTCAGCACAGCATTATCGCCAGAGAAGGCCACCCTTTGCGCTGGCTAAATGAGCTGATCGGACATGTGTCCGTAATTCCACTGGGACAGCCCTATCGAGTCCTTAAAGCCACTCACATGGAACATCACGCCCACACCAATAATCCTGACCTTGACCCTGACTATGCGGTCCATGCCAAAGATAGCTGGGACTTTTTTAAAAACAGCCTGCTCAGAAGGCAGCCTGGGGGCGCCGCACAGGACGCCTACGGCGCCGCGCTGGCCCGAATCGACAAAGAACATCTGCTACTCGATGCCGTCGTTTATAACCTGATTTTCCTGAGTGTTTTGTTCGCCATGGCTTGGACAGGCCATGCCATTGAGGCCGCCCTTTTGTGGTGGCTACCCCGCCACATTGCTCAAACCTACATCCAGTATTATCTGAGCTGGGCACCTCACCATCCAGGTATTCGGCAGGAACGCTATGGGCAAACTCGCGGATTTATGAGCAAAGTTGGTAATTTGCTTTCAATGGGCATGCAGTTCCACATCATCCATCACCTCTATCCCCGCATTCCGCTGAGCAGCACACCCGCCGCCTTTCGTGATTTGAAAGATATTCTCGAGATACGGGGCTGCGACGTCGGCGATTGGGCGGACACTACTAAATAAGGTCGAGGTTTCAACCGCGGCGGCCTGAGGGCAGGCAACCCCGACCGCCCCATGGAACGGCCCCATGACCGCTGACTCAGGCGGGAAGAGACCGCCCGTGACTGTCAAGTCGCTCCCCGTGAAGCGCGAAACACCAGATAATGTTTTCCTGGCGATAACTCAGACGATCAACGTTTAAGCAAAAATGCTTGCTTCAATGATCGCTAGCTGCGGAAATCCCAGCTGCCAGAACCTAAGCACGATAATACTTAGACCAATCCCTACGCGAGCGCATGTGCCAACGCCATGCGCACACTCGCCGTCAAGCGTTGGCTGATCTTCGCTTCGGGGAAATACACATCAGCGGCGTGATACAGACCGGGGAACACCGCCAACTCACAAGCAACGCCCGCCGCCGTTAGCCGCTCGGCGTAACCTACATCTTCACCATAGAACAGATCCTCCGTGCCCACGCAAATATAAGCCGGCGCAACGCCGCCAACATCCGCGCAGCGCGCGGCAGCAGCATACATGGAAGCCGCTTCCCCGGGAGCGCCCCCTAAGTACATCTGCCATGCCGCAAAAGACGTTGCCCTGGACCAGACGGGATGCGTCTCAATCTTTCCTGACTCCGAGGCATGTAAGTTATCCAGCATTGGGTAGAGCAGAAGCTGCAAAGCTAGATCCGGGCCCTGCTCATCTCTAACCCGGAGCGCCAACCCTGCGGCCAAGCCCGCGCCAGCACTGGCGCCGCCTATGGCTAACCGGGCTGCATCGATCCCGAGGGCTTCTGCGTTAGCCGATAGCCAAGAGAGCGCTTGCCAGCAATCGTCTAAACCTGCTGGAAACGGGTGCTCAGGCGCCAACCGGTATTCGACAGAGGCCACGGTGATATCCAAATCAAATGCGAGCTGCTTGGCCTGAAGATCTTCTGCATCTCCCAAAACATACCCGCCGCCGTGCATCCACAGTAGGCAGGGCTGCTTGGGCCTGTTGGTCTTTCGATAACAAAAGACCCGTGGACCAGCACCAGATTCCCCCGCTTCATGCAACTGCTCCTCAATCTCAAAGGCCATCGGTGCACTAGGCTGGGCGCCTAGCAAACCACGAATTTGTTCAATATTCCCGGGATTGATATCCATACCCGGTTCCAGACCCGGCCCTTGTCGCAACTCGCTATCGATTCGCTGTGTGTCAAACCTCATATCAACCTCTTTAGATTTTGATGCCCATTTATCGGATCAGCATTGATTTGAATACCGTTGCCCAAAAGACTAACCATCCTTCTTTCGGGGCGGGAAGGATAAAATCTTAGCGGTCAGCTGCTTCAAACGAGACGCTGGCGGACTTGGGGGCTTAAGAAGACCATGAAGCGATGCTGCAAATTCGTCATAGAGTGCCCAGTCCTCAAGATCATCTTTGGCGGCTCGATCGGAAATTTGTTGCTCTAGGGGGCTAGCCGCGAAGCGTTTACACAACGCTCGACCCTCGCTCGACAAGGCACTCAAACGCAACTGACCATCTAGCACCGTGGTTAAAAATGCCGCGCCTGAGATCGACTGCATTTTGACGGCCGCGACCTCGCTCGAATTCCGAGACAGCACTCGCTCATCGAGCAATTGATGCGTCACCAAGAAAGCCGTCAAGACCCCAAGGGGCTGAACATTGTTGCCGATCTTTCCCAAGCTGATGGTTGCAAAAATTTCTGTCATCACTTCATCCGGTCTGACCATTGAACATTTCTGACTGCGTACTTATTGAAGGGATCTGCCCCAAGCCCAGCAGCCTTCAGCTGAAGTTGTAAAGATCAAAGCTCATTAGTCTAGAGCTCTTCGGTCAGCTTTCGCATGCCTTCACCCAGTGTATGGAGCTGTTGTCGCAGGATAAATCGATCCCAGCCAATGCAAAAATGGCGCACGCCCATGTCCACATACCGCTTGGCTTGCTCAACACTGCCCAGCTCGATTCGTGGCAGCAAGCCATGCTCAATACTCTTTTCTATCACCTTTGATTCGAAGGGACGGATCGCTTCAGAATGCTGTAGCTCTGGTTCCCCCCGGGAAAAACTAAAGTCCGCAGGGCCCCACTGGATCATATCGACGCCCAACGCCTTCGATCGCGCCAATATGGCATCAAGATCGTCTACCGCAACCGCTTTCTCAATCATGATGCAAAAAACGATCGACTCTAAGTCTTTTAGATAGGATCCGGTGTCATAACTACTCAGCGCAGGACGGCGCAATTTCACCCCCATGGATCCGTTGTGACCCGGTTGATCGGGCCGCAGTGCATGATGAGCCTGTTCGACGTCTGAAGGGGTGCGAATATCTGTAAACAACACCGCCTTAAACCCTGCCCCAAGGGCGCCTTGGGTAAAAAATGTTTGCGACGCTTGATCGGGCTTGATCATCAATGGCAACCCGCCTGCCTGAGCCGCTCGGGCCAGGTTATATAGCAGCGGTAAATCAAAAGCGGCATACTCCGCACTGTACTCACCGTAATCAAACAGCCCTAGATCCCCAATGAGCTCGGGGATGTCTGGATCCGAAAACATAAAATGGGTCCCCAGGGTGGGCAGCCCCAAGTCCAACCGTTCTCGCAGCGTATTGGGCAGAATCATTGACCGGCTTCCTTTTATTGCTTATTGACCCTGTTGCACGTTGGACTCAGCGCTAATCGTCAGGCTCAAAATCCAGCCAGCAATGTAATCAAAAGTAGGGGAAAAGTCACTCCAGCGGGCCACCGCTCACTCCATCCTTTTTTCGGATTTTCTGTTGGAAGACCTATGCGGGAGCCTTCTTGAACTGACATTCGATCCGGCCGTTACCAGCACGCTGCCTCAATAAACCCCAATCCGGAACGCAAAAAGCGTTGCCGCTTGTGACGGTACGCGGTATTCGAGCCAGTGGTTCCCAACATGCGTTGAAATCGAAATCTGGAGGCGCCAACCCTCTGGCTTAAATTCCTCCGAGGTTTTTTTTCTCTTTGTCGACCACGCTATTTCTATAGGTTTCTCTGAGCGCGCTGAACAGCACCTAAAAGACACAGTGGCATCAATGCCGTTCGAACGCTCAGTTCCTGAAAGTTTTATCAGGTCATTCCTGGGCTCTGATTCGCAATCAACCGATGAAATGGCAGATAACGGCTCGTTACCGAACTGCTCAGCAACAACGACCCAACCTCAAGCCATCCTTTACAGTCGGTCATGTACAAGCGGTTTTTCACAAGCAATCTTTTAAAAACAGTCATCCAAACCCGGGCACTGCTCGAACAAACGAGCAAAACCGCTCAAAGAATTCAAAACATGGATGATGTGAAAAGTGCAAAGCCGAGTTCGCGAAAGCCATCTCCGACGCCGACGATGCGATCAATCGCATGCTTATTAGTACTCGGAGGACTGAGCCTTTTGTTACCAATGCCCGCAGCTGCCAAGACCGTTGGCGAACTCACTTTGGAGTGCAGTCAGGCGACTGCGCTAAGAAGCAACCGCAATCCAGTTGGCATTGATCCCTACCAAATCGCCACTTGCTTTGGGTACCTCGAGGCACACCTTGATCTCAGACCACAACACTTTTGTGTACCTAAGAGCCTAGATATGACCGCTCTGGCTTCGCAGCTTTTGGTTAAGTTGGAACCTTACGCGACTAACGCATCTGCCTCGGAGGCTCTGATGGGCGTTCTGATTGCGACCTATCCTTGTCCTGAATAAACCCTGCCAACCCACTGCGCTCGCATCGATCCATCCGGCATTGGATATCCCAGACTGTGCCATCGGCCCAGGTGTATCGCGCACTACCCTCACGGCGGCCTCGGACGAACCCACCCTCGTATCGATCACCTCGATTTGCACCTCGATCAGCGCCATAGATCATGACGCCACTACCATGCGGGCTACCCATAGAAAACTCGCCCACATAGCGGTCTCCATTAACAAAGAACATGGATCCACGACCATTCGGTGCGTGGTTCGCGATCGACCCTTCGTAGCGATTACCTGATCGATCATTGAATTGAACCGTTCCGTTCAAGCGGCCCCGAACCCAAAACCCAGAGTAGGCGTTGCCGTTGGCCAAATAGTACGTCCCGCGCCCCATCGGCAGGCCGTTTTCAAAATAACCCTCATGACGATCCCCATTGCTATAACGCAGCACACCTTGCCCTACGGGCAGACCATTTTTAAGCCGGCCTTCATACTGTTCGCCGTTATCGAGCTCAACCCGATTCAGGCAGCTCTCATTGATAAACGGATCACAGGGTTCAATTAAGGCATCATCGACTTCCGGATCTGCTTCTTCAGCCCACGACAGTTGTGGCAGAGCCAACAACAGCACCACCCACCACCTGAGCGAGGTTCGGACGCCGTGGATCGCACCTTTATGTTCAGAGCGCCTTGACACACTTGATCTTGTCGCCTTGCCCATTGAAAACACCTCGCTTGTGTATAAATTACAGCTGTTGCATATTGATTTTAAATCTAACGTAAGCATTGTCCAGCCTCGAGGAGCACCGATTGCCTAGGGTCATCCCAATCCTGCGTAGCTTTGACGAAACCTTAGCGAGAAGTTTTTACGTCACGTTCTTGGGCGGTCGAGAGACCTTCTCCCACCGATTCGACGATGACGCGCCACTCTATCTCGGTATTGAAATCGAATCTGCCGAACTCCACCTTTCCGAGCATTTTGGAGATGCCACCCCGGGCAGTGCTGTCCGCATTGGCTTGGATGATTTGACTGGTTTTCACCGGGCGCTCAGCGCTCGCCCTTACCGATTTGCTCGGCCGGCCATTGAAAATCAGCCTTGGGGAGACCAGCTTTCGATCAACGATCCTTTTGGCAATCGGCTGATCTTTTTTCAAACCGCTCAAACCACCGAGGCGGAGACCTAAGTTTTAATCCCTGGCCGCGGTCAATCACAGGTTTTTTAAAAATCGTTCAAGCGCAAGATTGGTCTCAGCCGGCGCCTCTTGCTGCACCCAATGCCCGGCCCCCTCAATCAAGGTCGACTCTAAGAAATCATCACAATTCGCACCAGGATCATTGTAGAGGTCCACGCCTGGGATAAAACTCCGCACAGCGTCTCGGCTGCCACCGATGAAGCAACTGGGTTGAGAGAGGCTCCTACCGTTGAGCTCGGGTAACAAAACCGCATCGAAGGGCACCGCCCGGTAACGATGAATGGGCCCAACAAAACCTGCTTTTTCAAAAGCGTGGATATAGACCGCAAAATCATCCATTGTCATCCAATCAGGAAAAGGCTCAGGATCAATGAGACCGTCCAGCAAGCCGGCATCCTGGGGTTTGGCTTTTATCCACTCATTCAGCGGCGCCTCCCCGGACAATGCGAAATAAATTTTGCGAAGCGCTAGGCCAACATCTTCACTGAGCTCCGCTTCGACCGCACCCGGTTTTTGAAAATAGGTCTGATAAAAAAACCGGCCCTGGTAAGCAAGACCCCAGAGATCGAGCATTGAGCTAGCGGATGGCGGCGAGAAAGGAACGGATAAGCCTGCGACCGCCGAAAACAACTCAGGAAACCGCAACGCGGCGGTGTAGACCTGGGGGGCACCCCAATCATGGCCGAACAATATCGCGGGTCGAGGTGACAGCGCTCTGGCCACCGCAGCGATATCGTCACTGAGGGCTTGGAGCGTGTAATCCTCAATCCCAACAGGATGACTGCTGTTGCCGTAGCCCCGCACACTCATTGCAGCAACCTGGTAGCCCTTTGGCGCAAAATGCGACATTTGATGTCGCCAGGAATACCAGGACTCAGGCCAACCATGAACGCACAGTATCAACGGGCCCTCTCCCTCGGTCTTAACCTCAATGGTGTATTTCCCGCTCTTGATCTCGAGTGTCTTCATCCGCGACTCCGTGATTATTTCAGCCCGAACACGGGCCAACAATGTGTCATAACGCTGCCCGGATCATACAGCGACAATAGGCCTATCGGCCACTGACCCTTGTCCTGTAATTACAGAGCAAGGCCCAAGACGCATAACGGCTTGACCGCGCAGGTTTCGCCTGGCCGCGACTATCGCCGCTGCTTGTCCTGAGCCCGTCACTACATCGCAAATGCGCTACCCTCGGTTATGGCCCTGAAACCAACGCCCGGCGAGAATGTGGTTTATTCTATTGGCGCGTATTGAACTCGCTCCGCTTGAGCGCCTCTTCAAATAACCCTACAAATCAATCGTGCTCGCACCCCCAGACCTTGTCTTTTGCACTCAGCCTGGTCACAAACCACCCTCCTCAAGAGCAAACCGTCGCTTCAAAATTACCGTAGACTCTACAACTAATAACAATAAAGGCCCCCTTATGTGGAAATTATTCCTTCTACTTCTGCTGCTGCCTGGACCCGCCGTGGCCATTGAAAAACCTGACTACGAGGTGATCAGCTCCGAGGACGGCATCGAGATCAGACGCTACCCGCCGGCGACATTGGCGCAGACCCGGGTATCCGGGGACTTTAAACAGGTTGGCAGTGATGCCTTTCAAAAACTTGGCGGGTATATTTTTGGCAAAAACGTCACTGAAGAAAAGATCGCCATGACCGCCCCCGTCACCCAAACTTCAACCGGGCAAGGTGACTACCTTGTTAGCTTTTACATGCCTTCTAAGCACACCCTCGAGACGCTTCCGAAGCCTATTGATGGCGCCGTTGAGATGGTCGAGATGCCAGAGACCTACTTTGCGGCGAGAAGCTATCGCGGCGGCTGGAGTGAAAAAAAATATCGCGACCATGAAGCCGCGCTAACCGTGCTTGTCGACAACCTTGAGCAATGGCGCGCCGTTGGGGAACCTGTCTGGGCCCGCTATGACCCTCCTATGATGCCAAGTTTTTTTCGACGTAATGAGGTCTTGATCCCCATCGCGCGATCAACCCCATGAGTGCAACCTTTGCCGAGACAGTCTCTCGCGATGTCGTTGAGCCATTGAAGGAACTCTGCGAACTGTTCAGCGAAGAGGCAGCCTACGCAGAATTTGCTTGGTTCTCGAACGTACTCGCCATGCTGAGCGACCCCGGGGATGAGTCCGCGGTGCTCGCCGCCGTGATTGAGCTGTCCAAATGTGCGTTTTTAGGCTTTTTCTACAGCCATGAGGCGGCAGAAAAGATCGACGGCATCCTGGAGCGGGCGATTACCCTCTCTCACACCATGAGCGCGCCTTCAGAGCCCACGACTTCCCACTGAGCAACCCGCTCCTTCCAGTTCCCAAAGCGCGCCCAATGAAGGGAGGCCGAGCGCAGTTCACGGAGCGTTCAATTCAAGTGCTTCACTCTATTCAAGGGTTTAGGGGCCTCGATCGAACGACGATCCGCCCAGGCTAAGGTTCTTTCTTCATACCAGAAGAAAGATCTGGCCAAGCCATCAGTAGGTATTGATACATCGACCACAGGGTCAGGCCCGCCGCCACGTAGAGCAGCAGATACCCCAAGATAACTAAAGGCGCGGTCAAATCTGGACCCTGAGCAAGCAATACAATGATCGCCGTCATCTGAAAGCCTGTTTTCACTTTAGCAACAAACGAGACCCGAACACCCCGTTGATCGCTGTATTTTGACATCCATTCGCGTAGGGCCGACACCACAATTTCTCGGCCCACAATGACCAGCGCGGGAATCGCCAACAATGCACTCGCGTGCGCCTCAACCAACAGAATCAGCGCCACTGCCACTAAAAGTTTGTCCGCGACAGGATCCAAGAACTCACCAAAAGGCGTCATCTGCCCCATCCGGCGCGCCAAATACCCATCCGCCCAGTCCGTGAGGCTGGCGATGCTGAAGATCAAAGCCGAAGCAAGGTATCGAACATCCAGCGGGAAAAGATAAAAACACAGCACCAAAACAGGGATCAAAAGAATCCGCAAACTGGTCAGCAAATTCGGAAGACTTAAAGGCAAATTCATTACAGTGTTTTTCAAAGGAGGTCCCGATTATTGGTGGAGGGTAGCATAGATTTGTGAGGCCAGTTTAAGGCTAATACCTTCAACTTTACCGAGCTCTTCTTGAGAGGCGCTTAAGACCTGCTTAACGCCGCCAAAGTGGCGCAAAAGGTTACGTCGGCGAGTAGGCCCAACACCATCGATGCCATCGAGTTGCGATTCCGTGCGCTTTTTCCCCCGCCTTGCCCGGTGACCCGTGATGGCAAAACGATGACTTTCGTCACGAATATGTTGAATCAAGTGCAAGCCGGGGTCATCCGCGCGCATTACAATTTCTCGTCCGTCGACTTCGATCAAACTTTCAAGGCCGGCTTTACGAGTGGGCCCCTTTGCGACGCCAATCATTCGGACACCAGTAACGCCCAGAGATTCAAGCACACTGACAGCTTGAGTGAGCTGCCCCTTGCCACCATCAATGAACAATACGTCCGGCAATGCCGCCTCTCCACGCTTGAGTCGGGCATAGCGGCGCTGCAATGCCTGCTCCATCGCCGCATAATCATCCCCTGGCGTGATGCCTTCAATATTAAAACGCCGGTAATCTGATTTGAGCGGACCGTTTTCATTGAACACAACGCAGGACGCAACTGTTGCCTCGCCCTGGGTATGACTGATATCAAAACATTCTAGGCGCCCAGGGGGCGTGTCCAGTTTTAGCGCCTTTTGTAGCGACTTAAACCGCGTATCGAGATTATCGCGTTTAGCGAGGTGACTCCCAAGAGCCTGCTTGGCTGTATTACCGGCGATATCCAGCCATCGCGAACGCGCCCCACGCACTCGATCGCGCACGCTGACCTTGCGACCTTTTAGGCTCGTTAAGGCTTCTACCAGGACTGCTTTATCGGCAAGCGGGTAATTGACAATGACCTCAAGGGGCAGATCGAGGCCTTTGCTTTCATCAAAATAAAACTGCGCCAAAAATGCAGCCAAGACTTCTGGTCCATCTTGATTGAGGCGATTACTGGGAAAGAACGTCTTGCTGCCGAGCATCCGGCCCTTACGGATAAACATGACTAGCACGCATAGACCGCCCGGGCTCATCTCGACATGCACCACATCAATATCGCCGCCGGCACCGACCACATACTGCTGTTCTTGAATACTGCGCAGATGCTGAATCTGATCCCGATAAGCGGCGGCGCGTTCAAACTCAAGATCACGTGAGGCCTGATCCATTCGGGCCCGGTAATCCTCCATGACCTCTGCGCTTTTGCCCGATAGAAACTTCATCGCGCTGTCTACATCCGCTCGATAAGCGGTCTCGCTGATCAAACCGCAACAAGGACCTGAGCATCGTTTGATTTGATACTGTAAGCAAGGCCTTGAGCGATTCTTAAAATAACTGTCCTCACATTGGCGAACAAGAAAGGCTTTCTCGAGGACATTCAGACTGTCTCTTACCGAGTAGGCACTGGGGAAAGGCCCAAAGTACCGCCCCTTCTTTTTTTGAGCGCCGCGGTGAAAAGCTAGCCGCGGATATTCATCGTTCGTTGAAATATAAATGTAAGGATAAGACTTATCGTCCTTAAAGATGATGTTGTAGGGCGGATGCCAAGCCTTGATTTGAGATTGTTCGAGCAGCAGCGCTTCGGTCTCACTGCTGGTCACCGTCACCGTGACATCATGTACTCTGGCAACCAGTGCCATGGTTTTTGAATCTTTCGCGGTTTTTTGAAAATAGCTCGAAACCCGGTTTTTGAGGTTTTTCGCTTTTCCCACATACAGCACCTCACCGGCCTCATCGAGCATCCGATAAACACCGGGTTTTGCAGTGAGTGATTTCAAAAACCTCGACGAATCAAAGCTCATCATTGTGCCTCGCTGAGCCCGGCGATTCGCGCGGCCTCGGTCATCGCTTCACCAAACATTTCTGCCGTTAACCGCCCTGTTTGGGTGTTGTAACGGCTGCAATGATACGAGTCGACCAGGGTCAAACCGCTTGCCAAAGTATGCACCGCGCCGTGCCCAAAGATATGATCGCGTTGTTTATACTGTAGTACGCCTAATGTGCGTTCATGCGCCACGCGCCCCAACGCAAAGATGACTTTGCCCTTGCTGCGGATAAAGTCGTTTAACTCTTGCTCGAAGTACGGCCGGCACCGAGTAAGCTCGGCGCCTGTGGGCTTATTTTGCCTCGGCAAGCATTTCAGGACATTGGTAATACGAAGATGCCCTGTCAGGTTCAAGCGCTGCAGTGTCGCGTGCAACAGGTTACCCGATGCATCCCCTTCAAAAGGAACCCCGGTCCGGTTTGCGCCATGCAGGCCTGGCGCCAGCCCTACGATCAGTAGCGGGCTCGATTTTGGCCCAGTCCCAGGGACCGGTTTATTCCAATAGTCAGGATGTTTGAGCCGCAGTTGCTTAAATTGATAACGCAAGGCTGGGCAGCGCGCGCACGACAACAAGGTTTGGTTTTCGCCGGTATTTGCAATCAGTGTCTGAGCGGCCGTCGTCATTCGGCTAGTTTACGCGCCTCGAACCCCAATCCTCAAATACTTCAGGCTGCGGACTCAGCGCCAATCAAATCGTGCTTGATGGCGAGCTTTGTGAGCTCGACATCGTTTGCCAGATCGAGCTTATCGAACACACGGTAGCGATAGCTATTGACGGTTTTTGGGCTGAGAGCAAGCTTTTTCCCCATCTCGGTTGCTGTCATGCCTTTAATGACCATTAACGTGATCTGCATCTCCCGTCCGGAGAGCAGCTCGAAGGGTGAACGCTGCGCCTCATCAAAGGGCCGAAGTGCAAGGTTCTGAGCGATGTCACCGCCGATGTAACGGTGTCCGGCCATGACTTTTTTGATCCCTTTAACCAATTCTTGAGGGTCGGATCGTTTGGATAAATAGCCTCGTGCACCGGCTTCAAACAATTTGCTTGGAAAAGGTTCTGCATCGTGCATCGACAGCGCAATCACTTTGACGTCGGGGGCAACCCGCAGACATCGGCGCGTGGCCTCCAGCCCCCCGATCCCTGGCATCTGCACATCCATCAGGACAACTTGCGGATTGAGCGTATCGACCGCGTCGATCGCTTCTTCACCCGATGAAGCCTCTCCAACGACGTCGATGCCAGGCTCATCCTCTAACAAACGACGTGTTCCGAGCCGTACCATCTGGTGATCGTCTACAATTAACACCTTGATCATAACCTCTCATTTATTCTTGTTATTATTCGTAAGTCATTGTTAAGTAATATTTTATGCATACAGCCTAAACCGCTGATTAGCACTTCAATGAACAATGTTGTTGACCGCTTTGGATGTTCGACTGGCTTGTTCTTGAGAAAACCATGCATCATTAGAATTGTCGAATCAATCACAAAACCGCTTCACAGAAGACACTTTATGGGTTCATACCACAGCGTAGATCTGACTACAGGGTGAATGTTCTCTGAGCACTACTCTGACTCTTAAAACCCCATGGTT
>MDTB01172201.1_pt1 | contig 13750 bp, 8 predicted proteins | sample 811161 | NCBI WGS metagenome assembly MDTB01 (sample SAMN05326650, study PRJNA326480) | marine metagenome | isolation source: seawater | place: Mediterranean Sea | collected 2009
ACGCAAAAAGACACCGTGGTCGATGTCAAAAACATCAATGCGCTCGAAGAACAAAAAGAGCGCGACGCAGAGCTAATCGCATGCATCGAAACCGCTCTTGTGCATGGCCCAGCCATACAAAAAGACGTTATCGAGCACTGCAAAAAATCCGGGGCAATCGGAGAGCACAGGGTTCGAGCAGCGTTAGCGCGATACGCAAAAAACAGCCCACTACAACGCTGGAAAGCGAACAAATTAGTAGCTAACAACACGTGGCAGTACGAGCTGAAGGAAGGAGATACCCTCCCTCTTAAACTGTCGTAACTATAATAAGTGTCGTAACCCGAGAAACCGTCGTAACCCATACGGCTCCTTGGTTACGACACTTACGACAGTTTGAGCCAAGGGTACCGGAGGCGTAAGCTAGGGCGATGGATGAAAATGAAAAGAATGAGCCGGTCGATATCCGCAAAAACCGCGAGCGCGTGTTGAAAAGAAAGTTCGATAAGCTGGTCGCAGAGGCAAGGACGGCGGACGGTCAGTGGCTGACTGAGGAGCTTGAAAGGCAGCTAGAGCGACAGCGATTAAAGCAGGCAGGACTCCTTGCTGACCCCACTGCAGAAATCTATGACTTCAAACCCGGCGACGAACCGTAACGATCATGACTCTAGACTTTTCGCAGCTTGGCTTGCACCGCGTCTAACTCCCACTCGAAACTGCCCTGCCAAAGTGGACCGGACAAAAACGCGGTGTACTCACCCTCATTGAAAGCAAAGTCATAAGTGGTCGTGAAGTGAGATTCAGATTCAATTTCACCTCTCTCGTGTTTACGTTTAAGTGCCGTTTTGAGCATATTCAGCTCTCTTTCCGTTAACGCCCCGCCATCACCGAAGTCGAGGTCATCAGCCCTTTCCTCTGAAAAATTCCCGTTGAATGTCCTTAGGAGGCCTCCAACTGAGTAATCTTCAGGGTTGCTCGCGTACTCTTCGACAAGATCGTTCAGACCCGCATCGTCAGATCCCGCCATTTCAAGCGAAGATAACCAACTAGGGTCTAATGCTTCAAAAAACGCTTCTTGGTCGGCTTTACTGAGCTCTAGTAATTTCTGAGGGTTAGTGATCGCCGCGACCCTTCTTGTGTCGATGATTTTGTTCGCTAATTCTGCATGACCAAAGTCTCGAAGAATTTTTTCGTCCCTCTTATCTGCTATGCGGGCGAGAAGCCGGTATTTTTCTGACTGCGAACAATCCCAGTCAAATCTTCGAGAAAACAAGCTACCTTGATGTACACCAATTACGCCATGGTAAACGGTAACCCTATACGGACGTCTACTTAGCACAGCCTCGTCGTCGCTTATCTCCCACCCTAATAGGTCCTCGGTCTGACCATCAGACGCCGGGGCGTACCTCTCTCGGTTATGCTCCGTGGGCTCCGCCTCAACGTCATCATTGGCCTCGACTGGGCTATGCATCTCTTCAGCAAGGGTCGCCAAAAAGTAACCGATATCGTTGACGTGCCTGTAATGCTCCGGCTCCGAAACGTAGATTTTCGCGCCTGTTGGTAACCTCGGCATATCGGCATAGCCGCTCTCCATTTCATCTGACCACCACTCCTCGTCCTCTGGATAGCTTTCAACAACGACGAACGGCTCATGTTCCACTATCTGCTTGAGCAGTGATTCGTCCTCACTTAGGTGCACTTCGATACCGAATTTATTTTTCAGTAGGCGCTCGTATCGATCAGTCTTCTGATACCCGGTTTCACGCAGAGCGCTACAGAAAGACTCCAGACCATCCTCGATCGCGCGCACCTGAGGCAACCAAACCATATCTTCATAAACGTTTTCATGTTCGCCGTTTTGACTTACGGCAACTGGCTGCAGACCGTCAGACATCCAGACCTCTAGCTTTCAACCTTTGCAAATAATCAGCCCATCCCTGCATCATCTTCGCACGCTCATCCAGATGCTTAGTGCGATTGTAAGCGCGCCCCAGCGGGTCTTTTACCGCGTGTGCAAGCTGCTGCTCTATGTGGTCGACCGGAAACCCTAGCTCTTCATCAAGCAGCGTTCTTGCCATTGCCCTAAACCCGTGAGGTGATATTTGCTCGTTGTTATAACCCATAGAACGCAAGGCTGTCCTAACGCCGTTATCGCTTAAGGGACGCCCTCCCTTCCGTGCCGACGGGAAAACATAGCTGCCGCGGCCGGTAAGCGGCTCCATCTGCGCGAGTACTTCGAGGGATTGTTTTGCCAGTGGCACTATATGCGCTTCTCGCATTTTCATTTTGCTCGAGGGAATTTCCCATCGCTGCTTGTTCCAATTGATTTCTTGCCACTCCATGGTGCGCAGCTCTCCGGGACGAACAAATAATAGCGGCGATAACTGCAAAGCCCCTCTCACCACCATTGACCCTGAGTAAGCATCGATACTGCGGAGCAGCTGACCAATCAAATTTGGATCCAATAAGGTTGCTGCATGCTTAACCGTGCGGGGTCTAAGCGCACCGGTCAGATCAGAAGCTATATCGCGGTCGGTCCGCCCTGTAGAAATCGCATATCTAAAAATCTGGCTGCAGGTTTGCTTGGCCCGATGAGCGATATAATCGGTGCGTCTCTGGATAGTTCGCAGCGCCTCCAGCAACTGGATCGCAGTTACCTCGGCGATAGGGCTCTTGCCAATGGTTGGGAACAGATCGTTCTCAAGCAAACGCCAGGTTCTAGCTTTGTAGCCGACCGACATGGACATCATTTTCTGCTCAAACCACTCGGTAGCGATCGCCTCGAACGTGTCGTTGCTTTGCTCCACCAAAAAATTTTTTCTCAATTGTTTTACCGAGCTGGGATCACGGTTATCGCGCAGGAGAACCTTGGCCTCGTCGCAAGCTGCACGGGCTTGAGCTAGCGAAACGTCTGGATAGACGCCAATGGCTAGAAGTTTTTCTTTGCGACCGAAACGGTATTTGAGCCGCCAATATTTGGCGCCATTTGGCTGCACAAGCAGATACAGGCCTCGCCCGTCACTCAGCTTGTAAGCTTTAATTGCAGGCTTGGCCGATTTAACTTGAGATGCGGTTAGTTTCAAGCCACTACCATTTGGGGGTATCTGTGTTTTCTAGGCTAGACATACCCCCCTTTATACCCCCAAACGTGGGGGGTATCCCGCATAGTTCGGTGCCGTACGATAGTGTCCGATAACCAGATTTTATTCAATGGAAACTGGAGGTTAGGGATTCTTTGGGTCATTTCCGGACGGGGAAGTGGTAGCTACGGGTGGACTTGAACCACCGACCCCAGCATTATGAATGCTGTGCTCTAACCAGCTGAGCTACGTAGCCATGGGCCCCTCGTTTGGGCCGAGCATTTTCCTCAGCACCCCTCAAAATGTCAATCTCTGTCTATCACCTCGACGAGATTTGCACCGGCGCAGCCCTTGCGCGACGGCTTTACCCTCCGACATTGTTCTGGTGTTGGCGCCTTAGTATTTGCCGATCATATTCACGTACCAGCCCTTATATTCATAATCGTTAACTTTGGTTAGATCATCTACAAAGTCGGTAAAGTTATAACCCATACCTAACTCTAGGTGGTCGCCAATTTGCCGAGACACACCGAGCAACAATCCATGCCTTGCGCTTTCATCTTGCACGCTTAACCAACGATATTCTGCTAACGCATCCCACTCATTGACGAGATGGTAGCGCCCTTGTACCGCTACCAAACTAGCGGAACTATCAAACCAAGCGCCCTGTTGTTGATCGACTCGCAGCTCTGACAAACGGTGAGCCAACTTTATTGCGGTCTCCCAACGCCGATTGATGCGATAAATGCCTTCAATGGATAACACATGCGAAAGCTGGTCAATATCAGTGGTGCGCTGGGCTGGCGAGCGTAAGTCGTAGAGATAGGTATAACGGCCCAAGATGTTTAGCTTGTCGCTGACTGACGGACGCCATGAAAAGCCCAAGCCTGCTTCTACGAACTCTGAGTTTTGATTGATCTCATCAGCAACTGGATCAAAGACCGACCCATCTTCGGTCTTTGCGTAGTTAAAGCGTGCCGCCAAACGTAAGTTGTCGTTCAAACTGTAGGCTAATCGATTGGTTAACACCCACTGATCTATCTGTTCGGAGTCATCGTCTGTGCGGTACTCGATCTTCGACTGGCCGCTGACAGTATAAGGTGTAGAAGTAAATGTATAAGTGCCCTCTTCTTGATTACCATAATCTCCGGAAGCTCCACCGGAGTCGTAATACGAACCGGAACAAGTGTGTGCGGTTAAATCGTTATCGGGGTCATGGAGGTATTCTTGCGCCGACGCTTTGCTTGCGGTAAGCCACAGTAAAAATACCAAAATAACTGGTGTGAATAAGCAAATAGAAACTCTATCTGCGTTTAGAAAAAGATGAATTGGTCCCGTTTTATTATTGCTTTCAGATTTGGCAACTAATCCAATAAATACTCGGGCAACGCTCATGTTTTCTTTACCTTGAAGGTTATCAATTCGTTAGAAGGCAAACCTCAATATTGTCTACCGTCTAATGCGCCGACTTAGATTTATGCGGTTAGCGCGACTCGACCAACGGTCAACTGAGGCAGACAGGCGTGCCTGAACGTTTTTTGTAAGGGTAGAAGTAGGCCCCTTCACTTATAAAATATGTGCTCATGCGTGAACTCACTTAGAAAATTCGTTAGCAACAGCCTCGCAGCAGAAAACTCCACCTGGAACCATTGGCTGAGCAACACATAGAGTCACTACATGCCAGGTGCGCGGAGGAGCGCGAGATCTGGGAAACTTATCCGGTGAGTATGTTGGGAACGCACTTTGATCAAGCAGTTGTAGGAATGATCTCGCCGAAGAACGGCTCTTGTTTTGCAGTGCTAGACACCGAGAAGAACACAGTGGTTGGCAGGACCCACTTATTTAACCCAAACGAATATGGCGTGATTTAGAGAGGTGCTACTTAAATACCATCACCGGTTAACGGCACTAAGTTTAACGCCACAATGAAGGCGCTAATGCTAGACCAAACTTTCGCCAGTGATTATCGTAGGGCGGAACTCAGGGTGAGTTCTCACAGTGCGCGTTATATAGTTGCGGTATTATTGCTTGGAGCCAAACAGAAGGTCACTTTGCGCAAAAACAGCGTACCCTAGACAGGCTATCTGCACGATAACGCTATCTTTGGTTCGCTATGAGGGATGTGGCAGCAACGCCAGAGCAGCCAATGAGACATTTAAGCGCCGTCGCTATTCGGTCGCCTTTGCAGCGCGGTCCACTGAGCTTGTATCAAGGAAGCGCGTCGCCAACCGCGCAAATCGTTAACCAAGTACAGATCTACCTCGGCAATCTCGTCCGCATGTAGCACCCGCTCCCGAATGCGCCCGGCAGACAATAACTGCGCGCGCAACACGCCTGGCAACAACCCGCAGTGCTGGGGCGGCGTGTACAAATCCCCGTGCCACTCATACACCACGTTGGCTATGTCGGTCTCGGTGACCTGGTTATGCTCATTCAACAATATTGGCTCTACGCCCTCGCCTAGCCGTACTTCAACATCTCGACGAGCGTCCACGTATGCCTGCCGTTGCGTTGTTTTGTGCTGCAGCAGAGGATCGCTAGAAGCCACCGGCGTTTGGGCCAAAGCGACTGGCTGGGCTAAATCCACCTTGGATATCGGCGCAGGATCAGCGTTCACACTGAAGCGGCCTCTCTCATGCAAATCTAATCTCACTCTTACCTTATTTTGTGCCTGCGATGCAGAGGCCAACTCATTGCTAATCTCCTCGAGCACCCTAACGGCGTCAGCTGAATCGAAGGGCAAAGAAAAATAGCGCGCGCTTGCCGCCATACGCGCTAGATGCTCCGCTTGATGCTGCACACCGTGACCGGCTACCCAGGCCATAGTCTCAAACAGACCAAAGTCGTCAGCAGTACAAACGTTATGCAAGATCTTGGTTTTACTTAGCAGCTCTTGATATTCCTCACCGGGTTTCGAATCCCAAACAATGCCGCCGCCGGCGCCGTACTCCGCTAAACCTGTGCGCTTATCCAGCCAAGCGGTGCGAATGGCGATATTGAAGTGCGCTCGACGCCCTGGGGCAATAAAGCCAATGGCTCCGGTATAGACCTCTCTGGGACTGTCTTCGAGCTTTGCTATTTCGCTCATGGCCTGATGCTTTGGCGCTCCGGTAATAGAGGCTGCAGGAAACAGATGCCGAAATATCTCACTCACCGGCACTTGGGTTTGTGCCCTCACCCCAGATGTCATCTGCCACACCGTAGGGTGTTTTTCCAACGTGAAAAGATCTGTTACACCAACACTGCCAGGCTCGGCGATGCGCCCAAGATCGTTACGCACCATGTCGGTAATCATCAGGTTTTCGGCGCGGTTCTTTGTCGACGAGGCCAGCCATTTGCCCATGGCTTGATCAGCATCCTGGTCACTACTTCGAGCCGCGGTGCCTTTCATAGGTCGCGAAACAATGCTGTCGCCTTCGAGCGAGAAAAAGGTTTCAGGGGATGCTGAAACAATAGTGAAATCGTTGGTATCGATGTAGGCGCCTTGCGGTGCCTGGGCAACTGCACGCTGCACCAGCGCCCACGGATTTTGCAGGCGCCCACGCAAACGTTGAGTGTGGTTGATCTGATAGACCGTGCCGCTGCCAATCAATGCATGGATACGCGCAAGCTTGGCGGCATGATCTTTGGCACTGCTTTCCAACCGCCAAAACTCCTGATCGCCAAGGTGATCCGCAGGTGCGGACCCAATGATAGTGCTTGATCGCGACTGGCATTGCGGCGAAGCAAACAGGCCGAAAAGGATGAGGGGCAGTTGGGTATGCCGGTGAGTAACCATCTGGTTGTCAAAGCCAGCCGCTGCCTCATAGCTGACAAAACCCGCCGCGATTAGACCCCGTGCTTCAACTTGCTCTTCTACCCGCCTAAGCACGGGCAACACTTCGTCTGGCGAGGACGCCACCAGAGTCTCGAGAGGATCTCGATACACATCCCAACTGTTTTCATCAGCGCCAGGAAGCAAAATTTGTTTAATCATCGGCAGTGGTTGGACGGTGGATGGATGCCTTAAGCTGTTTGCTTAGTTTAATGTAAATCGGCAGCTTGTGGGTTCGTTAGTGATGGCCGATACCTTGTAGCCAGCTAATGGTAAACACTTTGCTCATAACGGCCATGAAGATTCTTCTTTCCAGCGCTTGCTAAAAACCTCTAGCCTGCGCTGCATCAATGTTCAGCTAACCAAGTGAGATTTATGCGCTCTTCTCTTTCGTCATTTTTGTCCGTGCACCGACCTCATCTACCAAGTCTTTTGTTAGTGATCGGTTTACTCTTGTCCATGCAAAGTGCCCTTGGGCTTGCTCAAGACGGATCTACGCCAACGCCAGAACAAATAGACGAAGTACTTGTCACTGCTAACCACGTACCGACGAAGGCACAGAGAAGCGGCGCGAGCGTTAGCACTATCAATGTTGAAGACTTCGCTGAACAAGTGAATTTCGATCTCGCAAACGTGCTTCGGCAGTTGCCAAGTATGTCGGTTAATCGGGCGGGTCCGTTAGGGGCTCTTACGCAAATCCGAATTCGGGGTGCTGAGGCGAACCATACCCTGGTAATGATTGACGGTGTTGAAGTCAACGACATTGGCAACGGCTCTGAGTTCAACTTCGCGCACTTAGCCAGCACTGAATTTGCTCGCGTAGAAGTGCTAAGAGGACCCCAGAGTGCACGCTTTGGTGCCGACGCCATCGGCGGCGTGGTCAGCATATTCACTGCGGATCCACAGGAACTTGGATGGAGCGGCCTGCTTGGCGCCGAGCTCGGCGAGCACCATACACGCAGCTCGCGGTTACGAACTAGCTATGTTGCCAATGGCGATGAATTTAGCGGTTTTGCCGACCTTAGCCTCAGCAGGATGCTTACCGACGGCACCAGCGCTTCGCCGACAGGCAGCGAGCGAGACGGTTTCACCAGTGACGAGGCACGCCTTAAAAGCGCTATCAGCTGGGGCGATAACAGCGAGTTACGTTTAGTTTTGTCACGATCTGACATCAGTGCTGATGGAGACAAACAAGATTTTGACTTTCCAGCAACTGCAACCCAGGGACTGGTTATAGATGCAAACGAACTTAATGAGTCGCAGCAAAGCTATGGCCAACTGCGGTTGTCTACCGTGACCGGAGCATGGCACCACGAGGCCAGTGCCAGTCGTGTGCGCAATGCATCGGACTATTACGTCGAAAACTTACTAACCAGCGGCCTGCGCGGACGTCGAACCTTGTTTGATGTCTCCACTCGCCGAGACCTCGATGTTGGCGCTAGCAGCCACTCCATTCAGCTAGCTTGGCAGCAGGAATCGCGACGCTTCCGTAACGTTTGTCCATCCATCGAATCGGCTAACTACAGCGACACAGACAGGCAGCGCGCGACTATTGCTGAATACGTGTTTGATGTTGAAAAGGCGTCTGTGGCGGTTAGCCGGCGTTGGGAAAACAACCAACGATTTGCAGACGCCGCGACTTGGCGTATCACTGCAAATCGTGAGTTAACCAGCGGCGTGCAGGCTCACGCCAGTTGGGCAGAGGGCACGGCCAATCCAACGTTTTTTGAGTTAACAGGATTTATTCCCAACTCCTTTACCGGCAACCCCGACCTGCAACCAGAATCATCAAACGGTTGGGATATCGGGATGAGGTTGCTGCGGGCAAACGCTATTGCCTTAGACGTGACCTACTTTGACGCCAAGCTGAAAAACGAAATTATCACCTTTTTTGATTCGGCGACTTTCACCTCATCACCGGTCAATGAAATTGGCAAAAGCCGACGCAGCGGGTGGGAATTGTCTTTCGACGTTAGCCCCTTTGAAGACTGGCAAATCCAAGGCCATTTCACATGGCTAGACAGCGAAGATCCAAATGGCCAAACAGAAGTTCGCCGGCCACGCCGCAGCGGCGCCCTGACCTTGCAGCATAGCTTCGCCAACTCTAAGGGTAAGCTTAGTATCCTGGTCAATCACAACGGCAGCATGTTTGACAGCGAGTTTATCAACGCCACGCCCGAAACCCGAGTGAAGCTGGATAGCTTCACAACCTTAGGTATGGCAGCGAGCTATCGATGGCGACCCAATTGGACCATATCGCTCAGGGGCGACAATCTTTTGCAGAGCGATTATCAGGAGGTGTTTGGCTTCGCATCGCCAGGTTCCAGTCTTCACCTCTCGACAGCCTTACGCCTTTGAGTCACGCGGCTACTGGCTTCGATTGGACTTTCCTCGATTGGACTTTGTGCGATTGGCTTAAGCCCTATGCTCGGTGGCGAGCCGATAGCCAAGCGGCCGCATAATCCCGCCGACGAGGAATTTCCGCAGAATTACTGGGCAGGCCCTGGGCACGACGGAGTCCAGAGCATTATGATGAGCCCCCTTCAGCGTCTCGGAGAAAGCCCATGAGAATTGCGACCTGGAATGTAAACGGCCTGCGCGCGCGCCTTGAATATATGACCCGCTGGCTGGAAGACCGCCAACCGGATGTGGTAGGCCTTCAGGAACTGAAAACGCCAGACGATCTTTTCCCGCACGAGCACTTTGCTGAGCTAGGTTACAGTTGCCTGGTGCATGGGCAAAAAAGCTGGAATGGCGTTGCCATCATGAGCAAGTTGCCTGCGACTACTGTGGTCAAAGGATTAACCGGTCAAGATGACTTTGGCTCGCGTTTGATAACCGCGAATATCGACGACCGTCTCGAATTCACCACCGTTTACTGCCCCAACGGTAAGAATCTTCAGCACGCTGATTACCCAGGCAAACTTGGCTGGTACCGGTCACTTATCTCGCACTGGCAGCAACCCAACGACAGCACTCTGCCGCGGCTGATTTGTGGCGACTTTAATATCGTACCCGAGCCCATCGATGGCTGGCAGGGTGAAGCCGCCGCCGGCTCAATTTTTCATACCAATGACGAGCGCTCGGCGCTGCAAGGGCTGATGGACTGTGGGCTGATGGATCTATTTCGGGCTAAGTACCCAGATCTGCAGGAATTTTCCTGGTGGGATTATCGTGGTGGCGCATTTCATCGTAAGCATGGTCTGCGCATTGACTTTTTGCTTGCAGAACAAGCTCTAACCGAACTGACGAAGGAAGTGGTTATCGACCGCGAGTATCGGCGCAAGATCGATGACTTGACGGCTTCGGACCATGCTCCCGTGTATGCGGATATCGATTGCTAGCGTCGGCTATTTTGGGCCTGATCCGTCATTGCAGTGCAAGCATAGGACGCCACAGCGGCGCGTTGCCATGAACTGTGATTAATCGCTGCACTATAGATTTTACGTGAGCTTTTTTTGATTCGGTGCTATTCTGCGCCATCCAATATAGCGCACTACAGAAAAACCTTTAATTTTCAAAGACTTAGGGGTTAGTAACTAATTATTTCGAACCACCGCAGAGAGAGCAGATGAAAGACCTGACACGCTACCGAAATATCGGCATTTTTGCCCACGTTGATGCTGGTAAAACGACCACGACGGAACGCATTTTAAAGCTGACAGGCAAGATCCATAAAATTGGTGAAGTGCATGATGGCGCAGCCACCACCGACTTCATGGAACAAGAACAAGAGCGCGGTATCACTATCCAATCAGCGGCGACCAGCTGTGAGTGGGACGACCACCGGTTAAATATCATCGACACCCCAGGGCACGTTGATTTCACCATCGAAGTATATCGCTCGTTGAAAGTTCTTGATGGCGGTGTTGGTGTGTTCTGCGGATCTGGCGGCGTTGAGCCACAGTCTGAAACTAACTGGCGTTATGCTAACGAATCTGAAGTGGCGCGTTTGATTTTCGTTAACAAGCTCGACCGACTTGGCGCTGACTTCTATCGCGTAATCGGCCAGGTGGAAAAGGTACTAGGCGCTAATCCATTAGTTATGACCCTGCCCATCGGTACTGAAGATGAGTTTGTTGGTGTCGTCGATATCATGACTCAGCAAGCCTATATATGGGATGACAGTGGCGATCCCAGCGCATATACCGTTGGCGATGTGCCTGAAGATCTGGTCGAGAAGGCGGCCGAGTATCGCGAGCGCATGATTGAGACTGCGGTGGAGCAAGACGACGACCTCATGGAGAAATACCTTGAGGGCGAAGAACCTACTATCGAAGAGTTAAAGTACTGCATTCGCAAAGGCACTATCGCACTCGACTTTTTCCCTACCTTCTGCGGATCAGCCTTCAAAAACAAGGGCGTGCAGAATGTCTTAAACGGTGTTGTTGACTACCTGCCCAACCCAGTTGAAGTGGAAGCACAGCCAGAGGTTGACCTTGAGGGTAACGAGACCGGTGAGCGTGCGGAAGTTGATCCTGCGAAGCCATTACGCGCCCTCGCTTTTAAGATCATGGACGACCGTTATGGCGCCCTGACGTTTACCCGCATCTATTCTGGCACCCTGAAAAAAGGTGACACCGTGCTAAACACCTACACGGGCAAAACCGAACGCATCGGCCGTATCGTTGAGATGCACGCGGATTCTCGTGAAGAGCTAGATGTAGCCCAGGCCGGCGATATCGTCGCATTGTTGGGCATGAAGAATACTCAGACTGGACATACTCTGTGTGACCCGACCAACCCAGCAACGCTGGAACCCATGGTCTTTCCAGACCCAGTAATATCTGTGGCTATTGCGCCTCGTGATAAGGCCGGTGCTGAAAAGATGGGCATCGCGCTATCGAAAATGATTCAAGAAGATCCCTCGTTCTACGTCGAAACAGATGAAGAGTCTGGCGAGACCATTATGAAAGGCATGGGCGAGCTGCACTTAGACATTAAGGTAGACATCCTCAAGCGTACCCATGGCATCGACGTTGATGTCGGTCGCCCGCAGGTGGCCTATCGCGAAACTATTACTCAACGGATTGAAGATACTTACACGCACAAGAAGCAGACCGGTGGTTCTGGTCAGTTCGCGAAGATCGATTACACCGTCGAGCCTGGTGAAGTTGGTTCAGGTTACGAGTTTGAATCTAAGGTGACTGGCGGTAACGTGCCACGAGAATTCTGGCCTGCAGTGGAAAAAGCCTTTGGTGTGTCTATGGACGAAGGCACCTTGGCTGGCTATCCATTACTTGACGTCAAAGTGACGCTCACTGACGGCGGCTTCCACCCTGTTGACTCCTCTGCGATCGCTTATGAGTTGGCGGCGAAAGCGGCCTATCGTCAGACCGTGCCAAAGGCTAAGCCGCAGCTGCTTGAGCCTGTGATGAAGGTTGATATCTTCACCCCGGACGATCATGTGGGCGATGTGATCGGTGATTTGAACCGTCGTCGCGGCATGATCAAATCTCAAGAGCCTGGCATCACCGGCGTTCGCGTGAAAGCCGATTGCCCGCTATCTGAGATGTTTGGCTACATTGGCGATCTGCGCACCATGACATCGGGTCGTGGTCAGTTCTCAATGGAGTTCTCGCACTATGCGCCTTGCCCAAGCAATGTTGCAGATCAGGTCGTGCAAGAGGCCAAAGAGCGTAAAGCAGCCAGCTAATCCTGGCTTCTTAGCGCCGAAAAAGGCGCTGAAAGAGGCGCTGAAAAACGGCATCAGGCTTACGCCGGGTGCCGTTTTTTTATGCCTAATGGCCTGGGGAGAACTAGCGACTATAGGAGCAAAGCACAGCGCAATACGTAGTAAACGTTAAACGTTAAATCGAAAATGAATTACGTCTCCATCTGCAACCACATACTCTTTGCCTTCCAAGCGCCATCGGCCAGCGTCCTTTGAGCCTTGTTCTCCGCCGTTGACTACGTAGTCATCAAAGCCAATAACCTCAGCGCGAATGAAACCCTTCTCGAAGTCAGTATGAATGACGCCGGCAGCGGCTGGTGCCTTGGCACCAATCGGTATGGTCCAAGATCGCACCTCTTTCGGACCCGCAGTGAAATATTGCTGCAGCCCTAAGAGTTTGTATCCAGCACGAATGACCCGGTTCAGGCCGGGCTCCGAAAGGTTCAATTCCTGCAAAAATTCTGCACGCTCTTCTTCATCCAGCTCTGCCACTTCAGACTCAATTTTATTGCTTACCACTACAAGCTCGGCGCCCTCTGCGTCGGCGATGCCCTGCACAACATCTACCAGGGGATTATTTTCCAAACCGTCCTCGGCAACATTGGCCACATAAAGAACGGGCTTAGCGGTGATGAAATGGAAGTCATGCATCATGTTCGCTTCGTCGTCGCTGAGCTCGACTGACCGGACTGGATCGCCTGCCTCTAACGCAACCGCGACTCGCTCTAACAATTCTAATGCTGCGCGCGCTTCTTTGTTGCCTGAATTGGCCTGACGCTTATATCTATCGTTGGCCTTTTGCAGCGTTTCTAAATCTGCGAGGGCAAGTTCAGTGTTGATGATTTCGATGTCGTCGGCGGGCGACACTTTGCCAGAAACGTGGACGATATTTTCGTCTTCGAAACAACGCACCACATGCGCTATCGCGTGCGTCTCTCGAACGTGGGCGAGAAACTGATTGCCTAAGCCTTCGCCCTGGGATGCACCTGCCACTAAACCCGCGATATCAACAAATTCCATTGTGGCCGGCAGAATTTTCTGTGGATCCACAATTTTGGCCAAATCGTTCAGACGCGGATCAGGCACTGGCACCACCCCAGTATTGGGATCGATGGTACAAAACGGGAAGTTCGCTGCGTCGATTCCCGCCTTGGTCAGCGCGTTGAATAACGTGGACTTACCAACATTTGGCAGTCCGACAAT